>Ga0247760_1000392_pt1 | contig 48628 bp, 45 predicted proteins | sample UWRJL171409R4_FD_179936 | JGI IMG/M metagenome (GOLD analysis project Ga0247760, IMG submission 179936) | Plant litter microbial communities from Arlington Agricultural Research Station in Wisconsin, United States - UWRJ-L171-409R-4 | ecosystem: Environmental > Terrestrial > Plant litter >...
AAAACGTAAAACTTAAAAAAAAAAAAGCTTTGTGGCGCAGTGGAAGCGCGCCGGGCTCATAACCCGGAGGTCACTTGATCGAAACGAGTCAAAGCTAGCAATTTCTTTTTGCTTTTCTTTTTGTCTCTGTTCATTTTCAGTTTGAGGATTAGCTCCTTCCTGTTTCTTTTTCTCTAGTCCACAGACAGGTAGACTTCCTATCTACCTATCTAGGTACCTAGAATATCCTACCAAGTCAGTCCAGCAGCATCTGAAATTTACTGACGTTACCTTCTAGCAAGCACGTAAAGATTTCCTACAGCCCAACCGTGCCCCCAAAAGACTGTTCGCGCAGCAACTTTATAAGTTATAACTTCCACGTCCCGGCCGTCGGACCACCCCCCCCTCCCTCCTAGAATCTAGATAACCCTTGCAAGGACCACGTGCAACCTGCCGAGGTGTTTTCCTGTTGTTATTATTCAGGGGTCAGGAAAGTGAATTCTCCACTACCCTATGGATCGCACCGATTCAGTCTTTTCCATTTTGATACCCCAAGCCCAAGCTAAATCGGCCGTATGGAGGGCTGGACTATAACCACTTGTTCATAGAAAACTGAGCTAATACGCGCTCCCGTGTATGAACTTGAAACTGTGGAAATGACCACATAAAGACTGCTTGAGACTTTAGCCTACCTGTCAGCTTCAAGTATTGGTGTAACAAAACTCAACTCATACTGCCTATCTACCTTCTGGTAGCTGACTGACTAGGTTCTGACAAGCGATCACTCTGACATCTGACATCCGACATCCGATATCTGACATCTGACTACTCTGACTTGAAAGACCCACATCAACTTGGCCCTCATCAACCCACACAGCCCTAATTCTTCATAATCTTGTTTCCATATCCGTCATAGCCACCATAGCCAGGGCTGACACCGAAAATGACCCAATAAATGGTCGCATAGACCCAACACAAAAAGCTCAGAGGCCCAAAGATGCTCATGGGAAGAATAGTGAGGAAAAACATGTCCGAAACAGCTGCCATGATTTGTTAGTGTCAGTGTCAACCATGAGGGGCAAAGACTCACTGAAAAACCAACGTCTCCGCTTCATCGTCTCCCACATCTCACCCGTCATAATCTTCTCGGCGCCAGGCCACTTCCAGGGCCCACGCACACGGAACCGGGCATTGAGGTTGGATCCCAATGCCCACACAATCGGGAGCTTCCAGGCGCCATTACCCCGGAATCCCCGGCCAATCACTTCCCAGAACCCCAGAGCAGCGTCCATGTCCAGGGCGAGCTGGTACACGTAGCTCTCATGGTCAATGCCATAGAGAATGCGACTGCCATTAGGGTGATGAAGGCGGAAATGTGGTTCATCCCGGGGATGCAGAAACTTGACCAGTTTGGGGGCCAGGAGGTGTGTAACCCACAGTTGGGCTTGCATCTCGGCGAGCGGGGGAATCGCGCCCAGGTTGGGACGCAAGAAGCCGACGAAACCCACCGTGGGGTCATCACTGTGCCAAATTCCGCGAACATTTACCTCATCGGCAATGGGATACCGTTGTCCCTTTTCCGACTCATTCTGCTGGGCGAAGAAGGGGAACTCCTGACGGTAACCTGTACAAAAGACCACCATGTCGGGCTTGATCACCTCCTTTTTGAGGCGATGGTACTCCGGGCGGGAGGACTTGCGGAAGACAATGGCTCCATCCTTGGTGATGCGCTCCGGCCAAGGGCAAAGGTCAATCTGTCTGCCGTTGGTATCGGGAACAGGCACCGAGATGATGGCAGCACGAATCCGCTCAATAATGCCGCGGTTGAGAGTGTCGCGGTAAGGCTTGCTGACATAGGCAGATGCCTTACTCGACTTGGTAAAGAACACTTGACACAGAAAATATTAGCCCTTGGTCATGGACGCGCGAGTAAAAGGGGGTACCCACTTCGACTAACATGGTCGTACTCCTTGTCGGGCTCGCCGACTAGTTGGTCATAGCCGCCCGGGGTTCCGGTGGTGAGCCAGAGAATACCCCTCACATACTTGTTGTAAAAGACCCACATGAGAATGGAGTTCCGCAGAATCGGGTGGACATAGGACGTGTCAAACAAGCTGGCACGGGCATTGTCCAGGGGAATGGTACGCTCATCCCCAGGTTTACCCCCGAAGATGGGGAACAGGGCGGGATTAAGGTTCCGCTATGGTCATGTCAGCTTTTGTCAGCGCCAATAGTCTGGAGTGGAGGAGTGGAGCAAAATATATTATTTACCTTGGGTGCAAAGTGGAAGCCGTAGCGGTGGCTCTGGAGGACCCTCTTGGTGGGGGAGGTGACGGCAAGGTAAGAAATATCCGCCGCCGTCTCACCGCCGCCCATGACCATGACGGTCTTGCCCACACCAAACTGGGACCGCGTCTTGAACTGGGACGAATGGATGCGCTCAGGGATGTGCTCGATGCCGGGAATGTCCGGAATATTGGGCGTCACGTGGAGACCAGCGCAGACGGCGACGGCGTCACATCCCCAGTCACGCTCCTCACCCGTGGCCTCCACACGGTACGTGATGACATGGCGGCGTCCTTGGGCGACCGAACCGCGCGTGATGGACACCACCCTGGTGGAGAGGTGGATGTGCGGCCAGAGGTTAAAGTGGGTGCAGTACTCATTGAGGTATTCAAGGTAGCGCGTGGCGGCGAGAAAGTCAGGCTCGTCATCACCGGCGCGGAAGTCAGAGAAACAAGTAAGCTGCTTAGATGATACCAGCTGGTGTGGTGTGTCAGCAATGCACGTCATGACAAAAAACGGCAATATGCCGATGTTACCGTGTACCTACCTCTCCATCCTCGTACATGCGGCGGTAGAACGTGCCGCCCACCGCGTCCTCGGCCTCGAAAAGCATGACCTCGATGGGCCCAGTGCCAAGAAATTGGGGGGAGGCCAACAGATACTTCAGCGTCACCAGTCCGGAAGGACCTGCCCCGACGATGGCGACCTTCATGGCGCCTGGAGAAGCCGGTCAGAACTGGGAATCAAACGGTGTGTTGAACAAAGTGCCGCCTGGGAAGGATGAAGAAAGAATAACTGAATGGGAGAAGGGAAGGAGAAGGAGAAGAAGAAGAGGAGGGAAGGAGGTCCCGAGGATGGAGAAGTAGGTGCCCGGCCAAGGGAAGGCGCGAGAGGCACGCTTTTATGTACCCAAGGACTGGAGGAAGTCGCGACCCCCGGGCCCTCCGGATCTCCGACGAAGACCAGCGGCTTTCACGAGTTCATCTTCAACCATACAACAGGTGCGAGGGGGGAGAGGGGGGAAATAAGAGGGGAATGACGAAAACATGAAAGATACAGGTACCTGGGTACCACTGACCACTTTGGTACATGGGGCCGCCTCAAAGCACTGACACCCTCGATACTGGATACGGTGGATCCTTCCCCGGATTCAGACGAAGCCCGTTCATTCTTTGCATTCCGTCTGTGGTCAGCTTATCGCCGGAAGGACCCATTGCTTGATTCAGATCCTCCCGGCCAAACTAAGCCCTAAAAGCTAGCCGGGGTCTGGCCCAAGTTTGGTTCAACAACCAACGACATGTAGACTTGAGAATGTCTGTCACCTGCCATGGAATGATACATGTACGAATACTAGATAACTGACAGCTACACGTTTTTTTTTTTTTTTAATTCCCGGCTCCAGGCCTGCCCCCAGTTCAATAACTCGATACGGCCGAGGACATATGTGCGCCAGGATTAAACCAACAAAACATGCAAACATTGCAAAAAAAGTGCACACTCACACCAGACATACCTCGGAACTGCAGGGCTAGCTGGGAGGGCCGTTGCGTGTCTCAGATGCGGCGGTTGGTCGGCTGCAGGTGGTGTGGGTAGCTCGATTCTTCGAACAGGGTCGCAATGGACTTGGCTACTACTCATTCCGTCCAGTCTCAACTTCAAAGAGGGGGGGTGTTGGCCTGCCGCGCCGCAATGCAAAATCCTTCACGTTTTAATTCCTAGGATAATGTCGCCGACATTTCCCGCTCTTGGTCGCTTCACATACGTCTGGACCTACATTGCAGTAGTTGCAGCAGCAGCAGCAGCAGTCCTTACTGTGATCCTCACTGTGCCTTGGACCCCACTTCCAGAAGTCACATTCACAGTGCCATCTGCTAACTCGACTCGGCGTATTTTTTTTTTCCGCCCCTCTCTTTCTCGCCCTGCCATGGACACACCTCCACTCGAGGCCGCGCAATCCTCGAGGACCAGGTCGCAGTTCGCCATGTGCTGTGCTGCGGCGGCCGCAAGTTTGTCGACTACGGATCCCTGGTTTCGTCCACAGTGCAAATGCTCATCTGTGTCCGCTGTGCTAAAGACAGACTGGGCAGACAGACCACTGAGACTCTCTCTCTGTTCACCGAGCCACAATGGCCATGCAAGTTATGCACAGTTGCGCCCGCCACTTTCCCCCATGGACAAATCATGGGGCGCGGATCGGGGCATGATCGCGGTGTTACCATGTCCCCGCCCGATGTTATTGGAGATGTGATCGCCTATGACGCTTCGAGATCTTTATCCTGCAGATTTAGGCCCCTAGTCAACTTTCAGGGATCTTATGGGTTGTTATTGCTGACCGGTTTTCCCTGGAATGCCCGATAATTCTGCTGCTGTGCAACCTCGGGGCGTGATCTTGATCTTTGTGGTGCCGGCACTGTTACCGGGTCCGACACGAGAATTTGATGGACAGAAAGTGCTAGGTCCCCCAGCCATTCAGAATACCGAACCGCAGAGAGCCTCACCAGTAGTAACCAAAGTGGTCATGTCGGCTTTTCCCCACGTGTCCCCGTGACAGGTTGCCTTGAGGGAGGAGTGGACCAATGACAGACAGACAAGACATACACTTGCTCCCTCTCTCTCTGCATCTGTGATGTGATGGACGGCACAACCCGCATACTTCTATCTATCGGAAGCAGGGGTGCGTCAGCGTCTGGTGTCAGGCTTTTTGATTTGGCGGTGTATTGATTGATTGGTTGACTGATGCCTTGCCGAAAAGAAAGAAAAAAAATACTGTGCTCAACGCCACTCGCACCGGGTCCTTTACCCCTCTTTCTTTTTCTCGAGCATTACAATATGTCGGCCTAGGTAAGTTTGTTGTCTTTTTTGCTCACCCACCCACACTTCGGTATTGCGGTATTGCCAAGTCCCGAGCTGTTCTTGACATGCTCAACCATTGGTCTGTCCCAGAACCCTGCATATCTGACACTAGGTTCTGGTTTTTACCTACCTTTGGTCAGTAACTAGGTAGACTGGGACGCCTTTTGGGGACGGCTGGCTTCTTTTCTTGACTTGAGGGTGGGTGGCTCGTAAATGAACCAGTCAGGTCTCTCAGAAAGGCAAGCTTCGTGCAGAGGCAAATAAATTGCACTTTTACCATCCTATGGCAAACGGGTTGTAGCCCAAGGTTCCCCGGGGAAGTCAAAATTGACTTCAACCAGACTACCTAGACTGGACTAAACCCCGCCCACACCTTACCCTACCTCTGCGGCTCCACCTCCGCCCTGTTCCCTTAACCGGGTTACTGGGACGAGCAACAAGGGACACGGGACGATACCCGCTCGCTTCATGTCAGTTGTGCACATCGAGATGGAAACTATCAAATGCGTATCTCGGGTCATCTCATCTCATCTCATCTCGGTCGGGGATCAAATAGCCGCTGCACGATGCGGTACATATCACACCGGTGAAAAAATTCAGCGTCGTTGAAGCCCAATTGGTAAACTTGGTAACCTAACTGACAGCCATGTCCAGTCAGAGTCGGTTCAATGCATGTTGCCCAACTGTATGTCAAAGTCGGTAATTTCTTCCGAAGTCGACTGCCAGAGTTCAGCTCAGCCCGAGCCAGCCATCCCGTGCTCCTTCCGGAACTGACTCCCCAACTTTTTCCCAATCCGGCTTCCCCCATGTTCCTAACGGTGACGAAATCCCGGGTCAGTTTTCTCTTTTGTCTTTGCTTATGCTATAGGAACAACGAATTGACAACAGTGGACTCAGCCCAGTGCCAGTCTCTGTAGTCAACTCTTCCAGTCATCTCGGTCCTCATCCTCGCAGGTAGGTACCTTACCTAGGTACCTTACCTTGGGGACTCAACGAGTTCAGTCGACAAACTCAACCCATTCTGATGCTCTATGCTCCAAACTCTTATCTTGGTCCACATTTCTAATAAAAGTTTCATCTTGTATTCTCGTCGACCTTCTCTCTCTCTCTCTCTCTCTCTCTCTCTCTCTCTCTTTCTTTCAACATCCTCCATCTTAACGGGCAGCCTTCGGCCATAGAAATCCAACCTCTACGCCACTAGCGCGAGCCAGTCCGGCTAGGGCCGCCAGGCAGTCGGTTGACCACCCGGATCCGTGGTGCCGGTTCGGCATGAGCCCGAAACCAAGACAAACATGAAGGCCCCTGCTGGGTTTGACGTAATGAGGCCTAGAGCTAACAAGTGCAGCAGATTGCACTGTCGCGAGAGAGAGAAAAAACGCGCTTGCAGGCCTGCCTACTGGGAGACACCCTGATGCTATCTATCTATCTGCCTGCCTACTCTAGTAGGTACTCTATCTAGTACGTGGTGGTAGTGACTGGGGTTCCGTCTGTCGGGCAGATAGGCAGATAGGCAGATAGGCAGATAGGAGAGATTTCTAAAATACAAAGACCGCCTTCCAAAAAAAAAAAAACTCAGTTCCCCTCCTCGCTCGGCTTCCCCTCCTCACAAGCCTCCGGATCAATAAATGCATAGTCCTTTCCTTTCTCCTTCCCCTCCTCCTGTACATATCGTACAATCTCCGGGTTCTCCAACCCATGGTCCGCTACAATACCCTTCACAATATTCACATCCACAGCACTACCCTCGCTCATGACCGCGCCGTACTTGCCAATCCTGTTCTCACACACTTGGACTCTCCAGTCCTTTTGGAGACAGTTGTTGTATATCTTGTGCAGACGGACTGCCCAGACAAAATCCTGCGTTGTTGTGTAAGACAGAGATTGCTTGTTCTTTGAGGTGACGCCGAATTCGGGTCCAACTTCCAGAAGCGCCGGGACTTCCCTGTGTCGGAGGATTAATCTTGGTTCCATTCCGTTCAAGGTGACGCGAGAAAAAGGGAGACAAGACTTACACACCCACCCCGGCCGCTAGACCACGCTCACTCCCCGTTGTCTCCCATGATTTCGTGGTCCCTCGCGCTACCGCCAGTCCCGTAATCATGTATAGTGTATCCGAGTTGAACAGTCCCTTGTTTCGTTCCAAATACTCTTTGACGGAAGGGCGACTGACGGCATTGGTCACGTATGTTTGTTTCGGTGTGATGACGAAGGTGTCAAGACGCTCAAACTCCCAGTGATTGTACACCTTCTTGGCAAACAGGGCAGCAATGGATGCGGTGCTGTTGACGCCTGGGATCATGCCGGCTATGGGGACGCTGAGTCTGAAACCGCTTGCCTGTGTGGTACACATAAACAGTTAGTCCCATTCTCCAGTCTCTTCTTACTCCTCCCCGGAGATGTTGGTGAGCCCATACCGAGCCCCCCTGCTTCTCAGCCTTCCATTTAAAGTCCGTCAGCTTGTTTGGCCCGTGAATCTCGATATTCATGGGGAGCGGGATCATGTCGTTTTCATTGATCACATCTTCGAGCTGCCTGAGAGAAGGCACAATGTGTCCAATTGAGAGGTTGCCGCTCGGCTTGCCTTTAGACATGCTCTCCTTTGTCGAAGGCTTAAGGTGCGTCTGCTGGAGGGCGAACCAACATTTCTCCATTTTCGTCGGTGGCTCACGTTGTCAGGCTGTTGGTCTGTCTTGTTAGGCGCGAACTAGAATACACCATTTGACTGGAAGATGGAGTGGTCGACGTCTTTGAAGCGACAATCTTCGATATTTAAGCTGTTCCGATGAGGTTGCGGGAGGGAAAGGCTGCCAAACAGCGCGCTCACCAAACCAACCGAACGCCACGATAAACCCGGCAAACCCGGCAAACGGCCAGGCAAATTCGCAAAAAAAAAAGAGTCAAACTCCAGGCAAACCCTTCTTTTTTTTTTGCGTTTGTTTGCCTGGATTTGGCAATATTTGACTAATATGGTAGGGTTAGGTCCTAGGGTACTGGTCTTGACCTTGGGCAGTATTATCTCCGGCCATCACCTGACCTGTGCAGAAGGAGGCCTGAGAAACTCCTATACTTGTTAACAATTATTACTAATATTTGAGTTGATATTTGGCGCAAACCCGGCAAACAAACCTTTTTTTCTCTACTGGATTGACTCAAACACGCAACTTTTTTTCTACAAATCCAGGCAAATATAGGGCACCGTTTGCCTGGTTTGGTTTGGTGAGCGCGCTGACTGCCAAAGCATTGGTGAAATAGAGACCATCAAGATGGCCTCCTCTGTCCCTTGTGAGTGTGGCGCGGCGCGGTCACAAAACAGGCCGCGTCGTTGCCTCCAGTGTTGGGTCGCCAAGCCAATCGGCAACGGAAGTTCTTTCCGGCGGGTATACAAGTGCTGTCATGTGGCAATTGAAGAGGGGGCTGTGCACGTCTGCCTGCATATGTCGATTCCTACATGTCTCGAGAAAACATTTTTTGCTGGAAATGCATCGACGACTCGATTGTGTCCAATTCACACGAAACATCTCGCCAAGTTGATACGGCACGGGCGGCTGCATGTTCGCTCGTAGTGGCCCACGCTGTCCAATCCCCCACAGCTCTGCATACGCGCGATGCACTGGCTAACTACCTATTCTTGTGTCCACTTCGCCAAGATGCTGCGAAGCTTCTTCCTCCTGTGATCCCTGGGGCCTGTCCTCGGGACATCGTCAAGCATCTTCCAGGGGCTGATACAGTCGTATCCTCCATTCCGGTCAGAGAGTCTCGAGAATATTTTCTGCATCTCTTTCCAGCTGCAGATCTCAAGTTCATCCCACCCGTCCTTGCTGGCCTTGTCAGGGAGCTGTCGAGAGAAGTTAATGATAGAGCCCGCAAAGCCCGCAGCGATGGCAGTCGCAAGTGACGTTCCGCTCCGTATACCCGTTTCTGGAAAGTCTATGTCAACCCCCAGTATCGCAAAGTTGGGCGTCAGCGGTTGAGGACTCGGATTCAGTTCCCATCTCTCGTTTCTCCAAGTAGTTGCGAAAATAGACATAACATCCACGAGTCTTGCTGGGAAGGCCACCTTTTCTAACCCTTCATTGCCTGCTGCGGCGAAAATGATAATGTCGCACTTTACTGCCCTGTTAATGGCTTTCCTGATCTCGTTGTGCGTTTCTGAGAAACCCAGAGCCAGGACGATAATGTCAACGTTTTTCTTAACCGCCCAATCGATGGCCTGCCTTGCGTCAGCGTCTGACACTGATGGCATCTTGAAGTGGCTTACCTTGGCGACAAGGGAAGGTGAGGCGTCGTCACCAACCACGGACCGAAAAACCCGGGCAATGTAAAACGTGCATTCATCGATCATTCTGGTGATGAGTCTCACGGTATCATTCCCATGGCCAACACCATCTTGTCTCTGGTCATTTCCCTCCATCACAAAGTCTTTGTACTCGTGGCCGTCATCATTAGTAGCATGAATCCTCTCGAACAGATCCTCAGATATGCCGGTATCAAGAACCGCAATCTTGACTCGCCGGCTCCTGTACTCCCGGTCACGCTCCTCCTCGTCGTGGATAGGGTGCAACAATGCATCGACATCGTCCAGTTTCTCGAACCAGCTTTCCGAGTTACCATAAGCCGCATGCTGCCCTCCCTTCACGGGCTGAAAACCTGTCTGGTGTGAACTTGGCTTTGGTCCTGTTGCCTCCGTTGAGAGCTGGAGAAGAGGGTCGACGTCATCGAAGTCACCATACATGGCCAGCGCTGTTTCAAGAGGGCGCACTAGCTTCTGGTAAATGGCCTCTCGGAGCTGACCGGGATCTTCTGATTTGACTGGTTGAAACCTTCTGCCGTCCAAGCATGTTTCAATGGCATTCTGAAAATGTTTCATCAAGTTCCTGTCTTTCTTGATCTTGTGCTCGTATAAGTGCTTGGCAATTCCAAGATCGGTCACCGATGTCGAGCGCCCGTTAACAAGGAAGCTCGGAAACTCGGAGTAATAACTTTCAATCTGCCGCCCAGTGATGACTTCGACCATCATTATGCCCAGAGCCAAAAGCTTCGGAAATGGGTGCACGATTCTCTGAGCAGTTTGACTGGCGGGATTTGGCGTGCCGTGGCAGGTTGAAACCAAGGGCTGGTTGAGAAAAATCCCCATAATGAAGTCGCTGTCGCGTGGGCGGTACTCGAATAAGAATTCAACCGAGTCCTTTGTCCACTGCTGGGACAGAAGCCGAGTGTCATAGAACTGCCATGTACCTTTTGCCAGTAGGTAAAAGAGACTTGTCTGCATCTTAAGCTGTGACAAGCTCAGACCATTAAAGTGTCCGTCGGCAAGAAGCTTGCGTAGTGAGAGCGTTCTAGAATCGTTCCCAACCTTTATCCAGGGATTTTTGGGGTCTGTGCCCATCACTTCCATTTTGCACAGTTTCAAGTCCTTTTTCGATACCGCCAGGAACAGCTGTTCGTGTTCTTCATGGGTGATGGTGCCGCAAAATTCATGGTAATCTATCGGATGTGTATCTGCCGTCTCCTGGTTAAAGGCTCTGGGAAATACGTGAGCATGACAAGAATTGGTGTCGGGGACAGCGGTAGAGCTTACACTTCGGGCGGGACTTGAACAACAGATGTCCGCCACTGATATTCAGGCCCCACACCCTCTCCGTGAGGGTGACCAGGAAAGAGGACGTTGAAGGTAGATCCTGACTCGGAATGCTTCTCGTAGCCTTTGAGACTGATCTTGGGGATGATCTCAGCTACTGTCCCGGCATCGTGGCACACGTTGTATCGGGCGAGGACATCATATAGAGCATTGGCATGCGCTGAGAAATCCTCTTCTGGCGTCGCTTCTACCACCGGATCGACTACACCGGTGCGCGCGGACTCTGAGATTTTGTCGGTAATGGCGTCGAGTCGTCTGATGAAGCCATCCCGATGCTTCTTCAACAGTCTAGCGTCCTTGACGTTGCCGTCGTCACCTAGAAGAGCGTTCAGGGATTTTGCGATCTCCTTCTGGCACAGTGGGCCCTTGAGCAGGCTTGCGAGGCTTGGGTATTTCTCCTCAGGCGACTTCCCAGGATACACTTTTCTCTTAGAGTCACCCTTGAATGTTGCCCCTCGTTGTCAGCACAGGCTCGAAACTTTCTGTCATGAAATTGACCGTCATCTCACCTCACAGATACATTGCATGAGCGACAGAATGTTGATAATTTGCGCCTCGTCCTTTTTTGTTGGGTTCTCCTGGAGCCAGTTCTCGATGACGAGCAAACTCGAACTGAGCAGAGTGCCCAACATACTAGGTGCCCCACCCTTCTTTCTCACCTTGTCGCACACATTCTTGACGAGTTTCCGCAACTCTGCCGTGGACCTTAGGGCGAATACATGGACTTCTGAGAAGCTAGATTGAGCCATGGGCGGGGCCGGAGCGTGGAGGCCGTCATAAAACGTGATGGAAATGGTGTGGTGAACATGTTGATGTCCCACGATTGTGCGGACGGGATGTTGGCTGGCGGGCGTTTGGAGTGGCACTCGTACAGGGGGCTACCTCCCTGTTCCCCAATCATTGTCCAGGGGCTTGGAACCTGCGACCGTTGCCGCCTTGCCCAGGTTGCCAGGTAGCATCGCGTGTCGACTCGTGGCGCGAAATACTGCGTTCTGAACATTCCCATTGAGCGTTCTGGACGGGACTCTCCTTTTGACGCCAAAGTTCAAAGAATAAGGCACTGTTCAGTTGAACCAAAAATTTCGAGGTCGTGATTTTAAGGCTTGTTGGGCCTGTGGCAGGTACGACGGAAGAAGGATGATGTGATCACAACCCCACCTACCAGTATTTAGGCCACCAAACTAGTCACCTAGAACCCAACGAAATCAAATCACCTTTTACCAACACATTTGACAGCATCACAATGGTGGACAATACCGGATAGCGATGGCTCCAACCCATCGTAGCCGATTGACCTGATTACGACCTGATCTTCATTTTCGCACCAATTGTTCTCTAGTCGGCCGCCACCCACAATGTCAATCCTGCCAGCAATTATGCCAACCCTGCCGACCACCGCCAACCGGCCGCACGTCTCCTGCCATCGTTCGGAAAAGTTCTGAGTTTTTCACCTACCGTTCTACGCGCCGTTGCGCTTATTCGCCCAGATGTCGGTTTCCTGGGTCGATTTTCGTTTTGTTCAGTAAAAATCCAGGCGTTCCTGGTCAGCCGTTGCTGTATTTTGCCCGTTGGCAACCCCCGTTTGGCCCGTTGGCCCGATCTGTGTGTCCGTTGGCCCAGTTGTTTTGCCCGTTGGCAGTTTCCCGATTCCCATATACTCGATTTCCCCGGCGATTGGCAGATTCTTTGCGGGTCAGTTTGGCAGTTTGGCAGGCAGTACATTCAGATGGCATGGATCAGACAGGCAATACATGGGTTGGCACAGGTTCAGGCAGAATACCGGAGTAGCGACGGGGTCGTCGCACTGTTTTAGGTCCCGGGCAGGTTGTTGGGCCTGTGGCAGGTACGATGGAAAAAGGATGATGTGATCACAACCCCACCTACCAGTATTTAGGCCACCAAACTAGTCACCTAGAACCCAACGAAATCAATCACCTTTTACCAACACATTTGACAGCATCACAGGCTGGTGGCGCTTGACTTCCCGCTTCCCACGGCCCCGCTGTAACTCCCGCAGGTTAGTGGCCTTGGTGGAGCGTTTCGGCGGACCCTGCGTGGAGTTTACCCCGCCTCCGTCTTGCCAGGAAAAAAGGTACCTGGGCACCTACACCTCCACGGTTTTTTAGACAATAATCTACCTGATAGGGGCTGTTTTTGGATCTCCAACTTGACCGACTGCAAGGGTAAAAGAACGTAATTATAGGAAATATTCACTGTCAAAGTTGCGCGCATGAAGGGTATTACCTGGGGCCCTGGTAAGTACTGGACAAAGTAGAAAATTGTGAAAAAACCCGTGGAGAGATGTATGAAGCAGATACAAACAAATCCGCACCCGGCTTCCAGCCTCGACTGCGAACCCTACAAAAAGAAATTAGGAGCGAACGTACTGTATTGTTTTGTCCTAACTTGAAGCTTTTGGGTACTAAAATTCCCTTATTTACTAAGGGCCGCTCCAAAACCCATGGTTGTCTGAGAGGTGATTGAGATGCACCTTCCGAAACCGGACTCGTGTACCTCTTTTTTTGTCTGAGGCATCCCGCTTCATCGCCGAGCTCCTGAGGGCGATTCGGAGAGCAGCATCGGGCTGCAACATCTAGCCACAATGTGAAGTCTCTGGGGATAGGCACGATGCCACCGATATCCATGCAGCCGAGCCTGCGAAAGCTTTCCAAGGAATGTCGAGATCTTTTTACTTGGTGTCGCAGCATCCCTGGTCTTCCGTCCGACACATCGGCATGGCTAGAGAACAGGCAGGCCCACTTTCGCTGGTGGGCCTTTGGCCTGAACGTCGACAAGTTGGGACGGTCCTCCCTAGATGCCCGGGTCGAAAATCACGATGATGTCCGACAGATCTTAACTGATCTCTTGTTGTCTTTGTCCAGTGCTCTCTCCAAGTACCGCTCGCTCTTACAACGGGCGCAGCTGTCGCTTCGCGGGGAGGATCTGGCTCTCTCCGACTCCTCTTCTTCCCTCTCAGTCGTCAGCGATCTCAGCAGCTCGGACGGAGAAGAACCACATAGGCCCCGATTCGCTGCCCAGCAACTCTATGTCGAATGCTGCCTCCGTCAGCTTGCTTACGTCTCGCTGCAAATCCAGAGGTCCGGTGAAAAGTTTCGACACAAACGAGCCGACAATGATCTCCAGCGGCTGGAACAACTTACCCCCTTGCCGTATGTCGAGTTTCGTTTTCACCTTCAGACCATTGCCTCCATCGGCCCCCAGGAGCAACTGCTCCTTGCTCGCTTGGATGTCGCCACGGATCAGGGCGAAATCCCCAGAAGCTTGAGGGTTACGGCTAGGGCATGGATTTACAGCCGACGTCTTGGCCCAATACAGCTACGGTTGATCCAGGCCAACGTCATCCGCCGGCACCGCATGCTGTTTTCGAGGAGGAGGTCAGCGCCGGTCGCTTCTAACACCGCAAAGCCGACTCCGTTGCGTAAACAGGCGGCCGAAACCAGGCTGGTGCCCCCAAGACCACTGCCTGCGGCCCCAAGTATTACATCTCAGGCCCTAGAAGCTACACCATCCGAGTCTCCCATCCCGTTCCGTCAACCACCTTCTGAGGCGCGTACAGCAACGGCCATTGGCCCAGACCTGAACCTCGATGTTGTGACCCGGCCCACGAAGGCACATTCTACGCTATCCAAGTTGACCAGGGTGGGCCAGTCGCAGCAATACCCATCATGCTCCGTCCTCAAGAAGTCGCCCCAGTGCCCATACTGTGGCTTCGTCCTGGAGCAGGAGTACTGGGACAGTGAAAAGAAGTTTGGGTGAGTGCTGTCCGAAACCTTCTAATTCCCCTATTCACGCTGCACAGGGGCCACGTCAAGCATGATCTGGCGCCCTACACTTGTATCTTCGAAGAATGTGATACCCCATACGGCTTGTATGTGACTCGGGAACAGTGGATCGAACATCTCAAGAGCGACCATAGTGTCACTCGCTGGCTTTGCTCTTCTTGTCCTGCCGGCGATGGGCCCGATTCAGACAGCTGCTTCTCGACAGTATCAGAGTACAGAGGCCATATTCTACATCATCATGGTGACGATTTCTCTCCGGAGGAGCTGCCCCTTCTCATAGAACTCGGCGAGCATTCTGTTGTCGCTCCTGTTTCCTGTCCTCTCTGTCCAAATGGGCCGACAGTCAACAACATTGAACAAGACGAGCACATCGCAGACCATCTTCATGACTTCTCTCTTCTGGCTCTCCCTTGGGATCACGACTTGAACGATGTAGCCGTTTCAGCTAGTTCTGGTGATTCATCCCAACCGCCTGCTCCCCCTCAGCCACCCGACGACGCTGGCCCACACGATGACCTCGACCCACCAGGACTCGATACGAAGCGGAAGGACATCATCCGAGTTCTTGCAACGCTGAAAGCAAAACAGTTAGCCCCGGAATCGGAGCTCGACACTAATCCCTTTTCGAAGCTCACTGACATTGTGGCTTCAGATTGGCTATGGGAAACGTTGAGTCTTAGTCAAATGAAGGAGGTCGCAATGCTTCTCGATCGCCTAGAAGGAAGTCTGGAACAGCTCAATGTCGATGGACACGACGACTCAAACTGGGAAGAGGAAGTCAAGGCCAACATTGCCGCTGACACGGAGATTCTCGAAACGTGTCTGCAGAGACCATCAAAGCAAGACTATGAGCTCTGGGAAGAAGCTAGAAAGACGCTCTCTACACATTTCGAGAGCGGTTTACAAGCCTTGATAAACCGTTCTTCAGACAAGCCAACCTCATTGCCTTTTCTTCTTGGGACCTTGTTACAGGCAGCATGGGGACTCCAGAGCGCATGCATCCAGTTTGGTGACGATATGGGCACGCAAACTGCAGAGGAGATTGTCGAAGCGCTCCAGCATGCTGGTGACGATGAGTCAATTTTGCTCTGGCCACATACCGCGAATCTTCCATGGAGTGCCATCTTGGCCGTGATCAAGGTAAGTTCCTCATCATACTATTTACAGATAAACCCCTCCAGGACTGACACGAAGAATAGGAACTCCGCTTACTCGTCGACAAGGGCGATGTTTCTGGTCCAGATCAACAAAGGCGGTCAAACCTTTTCTGGTCCCTGCGGCTCACACTGCACGCCGTGAATCGTGGTCGACTATACGGTCTTGCCTATGTCCTCAGCAATACGCCCGAGGACGAGTATGCGGCTCTACTCTTCACGCTGCAAGATCTATACCGAGGGTTGCTTGAACTCTTGGTAACTGCTTCCGCCTCTAGTTCAGCCTCAAACTTATCCCTCAATTTGAACATTGGAAGGGTGATCTCCAACCCACTTACAGCGAGTGGCATTGTCAAGAAGCTCTACGATCTTGTACAGCGCCTAGACGAAGCTGTGGTACGGTGTAAGGAGAAGAGGGTCGGGCCGGTTGATCCCGAGGTAGTTAGGTCTTTGGACGACATCCCCAGAGTTCGCTTCGAAACTTTGTCATCTTCTGGAGACAGCGGCGAGATCAGCTCTGCAGACGCCGAGAGGACGGAGGAGGACGATGAAAAGGACATGGAGCTTCTCGACTGGCTTTCCACACTTCCACACGCTAGGTATCACCGCAACATACAAAAAAAGAGAGTTGAGGGTACTTGCAACTGGCTCATCCAACGGGCCGAGTTCGAGAGTTGGCTGCACGGAAGTCAGTCTACATGTCTCTGGTTACGCGGCTCTTGTGAGTAATACCGGTCTTATTTCTCATACCACAGAAACATTAACCACTTTCTTAGTCGGCTCGGGGAAAACATTCCTCACATCAAGGGTCATTGACTACCTACAAGTTCAAACTTCGGAAAATACTGAATCGTTCGGGCTCGCCTACTACTACTGTGCCGAGTTGAACGAGAGTGATCGCCAGACGGCGGTTCCTCTTCTCAGAAGTCTGCTTGTGCAGCTTGCAACTTACGATGATGATGTCAACAGGGTGGCTAATGCCCTCCGAACATCCTGGGAAGAGGCTCGACTCAGCGCAACCGAGTTGAACGCTAGCACCTGTGTGGAGTGGCTGGTGACTGCGATCAACTTGCACCAACAAACAACACTTGTGCTCGATGGAGTGGATAAACTGACCAAAACAGCTCGGCGGGATCTGTTCGACTCTCTCGGCTACCTTTTGCTGTGGTGCACGACCCCAGTGAAGATTTTCCTCTCAAGTTGTGATGTGGTTCAGTTGGTAGCCCCAATGGAACCCTTCCAAGGAGTCGTCTACACGGTCTCACTCAGCCATTGGAACTCGGGCGATGAAACGGAAAATCTTTCTCATACTTACGTCGACATGAGAAGGGTGCTCGGCGCGGAGCTGGGTGCCGATGCAGACCCAACTCAAATTCAAGATCTCTTGGATCGGAGCGAAGGATGGTGAGTGTCGTCCTACTTTGCTGAAACGTACCGCTGTGGCCAGTCCCTAACAAACTTGCCTTCTAGTTTTCTGTGGGCCATAGCTCAAGCTCGTTCACAGATAGGCCGTAGCGGGACAGAAGCGATTGATGCAAGCTTTCACAACGCGCGCTTGACGTATCAGCAACTTCGGAATGGGGCCCAGACATTCTGCAAATACGCGTTCGTACTCATCGCATATTCGGATAAGACATTCACGAATCACGAGTTATTCAGGGCTCTTGCTCTCTGCTCGTTTCTTCGCATAGAGATGACGGAGGGCGAGCCTCTCCTCCTTGGAGATACAGTTACTTCTGGCGACATAGACACACAAGAAAGGTGGCTTCGCCATCTATGGCCCGAGGCATTTTTCCTCGACCTCAACAATGAGTCCTCTGAGTGGAAGCTCACTCACAAATCCCTGATCGACTACGTTGAAAAAGATTCGGCTTTCAACTGGGACCGGACTGGCGGTAGTGCAGCTATTCTACATCTCTGCCTCTCGCTTATGGGCTACCAGCCGCTGCCAATCAAACTAGAGGATCTCATTCCTTCGCCAGAACATCCAGTCTCTGTATACGCTCGGCACTACTGGCCGCGAATGGTTCATGGGGCGAGAGTGAACACTGACAGTTACGACTCAAAAGCGATCCAAGCTCTTCGATCATTTTTTGGTTTCCTCACGAAAGGAAGCCCAACGTATCAACGATGGCTCGGTGAAATAATACTTGACGTCGATCGTGGATGGCCTGCCGGTTCATATTTCACCCAAGATGTCGTGAAGGCTCTACAAGATAGGGCACCCATCGCCGCAATGTGCCACGCTTCTCTCTTCGGATTTTTAGAGGCGTGGTTAAACGAACCAAACCTTGACATTTCGGAGCTCAATACTGATGTCTTGGCCGATGTGGGCGAGTGTGCTTACCTTGATGACCGCGCAATCGACATTGGTAGAAGGTTACTGGACCTCGGTGTTGATGTCAACCAGTCCTTGAAACGAAGGGTTGGCAGCAGGAGTCACAGTGCACTTGCACACGCAGTCCGTGAGAGCACAAGTGGCTGGGTCGAGCTTCTTCTTTCCCAAGGGGCGGATATATCTTCCGACCTAAGTGGCGTTGCCAGTGCCATGATCGCTGCCGTGGCAAAGCGGCAGCATCGCACCGTCGAGCTTCTTCTGACGCGCGGCCTGACTCCCGACGCAGGTTTAACTGATGACAGTGCCCAAAGCGCCTTGTTGGCAGCATCAGGCAATGGCGATCTGGAGATGGTGGAAAAGCTTGTCAGGGCCGGTGCCGATGTTAATCGGCGTCTTGCTGGGGATGCAGTCGCCAGTGCTCTTGCCGCTGCGGCGCTCAACGAAGATGCCGTGCCTGTTCTTGAACTGCTCATCAACTCCGGGGCAAGCATTCACATGCAGGGTGGCGACTACGGCTCTCCGTTGGCAGCGGCATGCGCTGTTGACAACATAGAAGCTGTAACCCTCCTGATTGCTCACGGAGCCGACGTCAACCAGGCTATCTCAACTCGCAGGTTTGGAAGCGCCCTGATTGCAGCTGCAAGCAACAACTGCCAACGGTGTCTTAGAGTTCTGATCCGCGCCGGAGCGCACATCGACCAAGACACAGACAAAGGTGAATACAAGTCGGCGCTTATCGCAGCTGCGAGCAACGGCTCACTTGATTGCCTGCTAGACATCATAAATGCCGGCGCGGATGAGAATAGAGCAATAAGCGCTGAAACCTTTAGCAACAGCATCACAGCAGCTGCTGGTGAGGGTCACCTAGGCTGCCTGAGAGCACTTGTTGATACAGCGGCCAACAGAAGCCACGTTTCACCCAGCCTGGACAGAGGCCTTGCATCTGCACTATTAACCGCAGCCTCGAATGGAAGGTCGGACTGCCTGGAGGCACTTATCGAATATGGAGCTAACGCCGATGGAGAAATGGCTTTATTCAACGCCATGTACGGCGGTAGCGTGAAGTGCATACACATACTTCTTCAAACTGGGGTTGATGTTAACCAACCGATTCGCGACGGGATCTACGGCAGTGCTCTCGGAATTGCGGCCGGCAGTGGTAACAGAGAGGTCCTTGAGGCTTTGATCAGCGCTGGTGCCGATGTCAACATTGTACACCAACCGCCTGCCGAGTATGGAACTCCTCTGATCGCCGCAGTTGCTCGTCGAAAGTTCGCCTGCATCGGGCCATTGGCCAGGGCTGGAGCAATAGTTGACCGGGAAGTCTCAGTGGGGAATTTCAGCACTGCCCTCGCTGCCAATGTGTGGGTCACTCCCTACTCGCAGCCTTGTCTCGAACTGCTGGCACAGGCAGGAGCAAACCTTGACGCACCGGTTGCATTTTTTGGCGAGAGGCCATTTGATACCGCTCTCATCGCGGCAGCGTACCTGGGGAGACATATGTGTGCGAGATATCTGGTCAAAGAAGGTGCTGATGCCAAGTTGCGAATCCAAGGCGGGAGGTTTCGGGATGCAATGGAAGCTGCCATGACTGCCGTCACAGCAGAAGATGCAAACATATTCGATACTTCAGTAGTGATATGGCCGGGAGTTAGTCCGTCAAAGGGCCTAGTGAAGGATAAGGAAACTATCGTGGAGCTGCTGAGGCAGCACAGCGGATGAAGGGGACTAGCAATTCTTGGTGGGGCCTGGTTGGCAAGCGGCAGGAGACTTAGTTTTTACCTTAGTCAGCCGTGGCACGGATCGCCTACAAGGCTAAGGTGAATTTGCGATTGAATTCTCAGACTCGAGATTCGAGACCTTTTCGATCCCGCCGCCGTAGCAAGTATGCCACCCAGACTACCGCTCGTGCAAGCAGCACGGTGTTGCGGGGGGCGAATTGCCCCCCCCTCGACTACCCCGTCTCTGGTTTCCCTGTTCGCGGCTCTCTCGGTACAGACGCGAAGTGCCTCGATTCTCGCAAGCCTCTCAGACAACCCGGGTGCTTACCACAAGCGCATTCGCAAGGGTCGCGGTCCCTCGTCCGGCAAGGGAAAGACGTCCGGTCGCGGTCAAAAGGGTCGGAAAGCTCGTGGCACAGTCAATCCATGGTTTCAGGGTGGTCAAACGCCTTTGATCTTTAGCCATGGCCGCAAGGGATTTGAGAATCAGTGAGTTGCGCGACGTTCGCTTTTTCTCGTCGCCTTGGACCATGCTGACATCTTTTCTCCGGTTAGCATGGCCCCAGAGATGTCCATCATTAATCTCGACCGTCTCCAGCAATGGATTGACGCCGGCCGTATTGATGCGACGAAACCAATTACACCACGAGAACTTATATTATCCAAGGTCTTGGGGGGGAGGTATAAGGACGGCATCAAGTTGCTCGCTCGTGGGAAGGAAACACTGAAAACACCCGTCGAGATTACCGTATCGCGCGCCTCAGCTGAGGCCATTCAAGCAATCGAGGCTGCGGGGGGCAAGATCACGACAAGATTTTACACAAGAGAATCACTGAGGCGACTGGTCAAGGGTGAGACTGCGCATACGAATAAGCCGCTACCGGTTGGCCCTGAGCACATCAAGTCGGTTTTGGAGCAGGTGAGGCAATCGGAGAAGCACCTCTACCGGCTGCCCGACCCGACAAGCCGTTGGGACATCGAGTACTATCGTGACCCCGCCCACAGGGGGTACTTGAGCCATATGCTCAAGGAGGGTGAGTCTCCTAGCTTGTACTTCAGGGTACCAGGAGAGAAGGCCTTCAAAGCCAAGTCCAAGACCACGGCGGAAGACAAGGCGGACCCCAAGCTGTTCTAGAACCGTTGTACACTATTTTGGCATCCTAGAGTTCTCCTGTACAATACAATTCCACAAACTAAAGTTTAACGGACGAAACCTTCGAGCTGCGGCCGGCCAGGACCAACGTTCGTGGCCCGGTCGGGGCGCGCGCAGTGGCTGGTTTGGTTTTGAGACGGCTCGGCAAAATCCGCTGGCGAGCTACCCTGGTCTGCAGCAGGCGGGAGGCGGGAGGCGGGAGGCGGGACCTGGAGCTGCTCCTCGTCGTCTTGATCATGTCCACCTGATTGCGTAGTGACCTGCTCTCCTTCCGACGCAATCGATTGCGACTGCCTTGATGCGCTCGCTCGGTATTGACCGATTTGATAATTGGACTCGACTTAATATGGTATTCCTCTGCGATCACTTCACTTGCCTTCCTCCAATCTAATTCGCAACCCCTGATTACGAGTCGCTTACGACACTGGTCACCTCCCTCCCCATCGCGGCTCTTGGATACCCTTAGCCGCCGAGAGCCGTTTGGTCTCTCGCCCCGCCATTATATTGACATTTCATCGTCTCACCTCTGCTCATTAGTATCCCTGTCGGGTATAATCATCGAACACATAGCTCTGCAACTTTCGTTTCCCCACGATGTCTTTGTTCGGCAGCTCCCCGCCCGAAGAGGCAGCAGCAGACGTCCGGCCCAGCAACTTCACCGACAGCAGAGCATCTCTCTTTGAAGATGAACCACCAATGACGAAATCCACTACCAGTGCACTCTTCGCCGATGACGATAGCAGCCCTTCCACGCCGTGGGACCTACCGACACCGCGCAAGCAGCAGAGTCGCGGCGATCTCATCCGCAGTTTGCTTCAACCATCCGACGTTCCGGATGCCTACATTGAGATATTTGATGCCGTTCTCCGCGAGGATGGAGACGGCAGCCGAGTCACTTCGGGTGGGGTTGCGCGGACGCTGGCAGCCGCGAAGCTGGGCGCGGATGAGCAGGCGCGTATCATGGGCATCCTTACCCCAGCGGGTGGCGGGGATATCACACTGGGCAGGAACGAGTTCAATGTCCTCCTCGCTTTGATTGGTCTCGCGCAAGAGGGCGAGGGCGTCACACTCGACGGCGTCGACGAGCGCCGACGAAGTAAGTTCACTTGCAATTGCGATCTTTATCTTATCTGCCCAATCTCATCGCTCAATCTCCGTCGCAACTCGAGCTTGGGTGGGTCCTCTTCCGCTGCCTCGGGGGCTAACCTCGTTATGTCGCCAACTCCCAGATCTCCCTCAGCCTAAGCTGCCCGGCCTAGTCGAGAGCCCTCCATCTCAACTCAGCTTCTCCGATTTGGCCGCGAAACCACCCCAGCGACCAATCACGCCGCCGAAACCGCCCAGGTCCGCCCCGGTCTCATCCTCTCCGAAACAACCGCGCACTTTCGCGAAGACTTCAATGGAGTACCCCGAGGACCCGTGGAACACGCCTGACGTGCACAAGAACCACAACCACGCGCCGGATCCGCCCAGACCGAACCCAGTTAACATTCCGGCCCCTACGACAGATGTGAATGGGAACGGGAATGGCGCTGGCAACGGATCCTACGGCTCGAGCCCCCAGACCACCTTACCAGGACGCACGACATCGTCGATTACGACTGGAACGATCATTTCGAATCCCGGATCGATTCGACAGACGGTCGCCCCGGCGCCTGAAAACACCGGCACTTGGGCATACTTCAACGGTAATTCCCCGAGTATATCCACAGCGGCGGCTACTGGCTTCGGCGATTCGGTCACCAACCCCATTGCCAGCCCGTTTGGGGGGTTAACAAGTCCCCGAGATCCCAGCGGTGGTCTTCCGCCCGCTCAAAATCCGATCAGGACTATCGGAGGCGGGCGGACAGGAAATGCCATCCAAGAGACCGTTTTGGTGACGCTCATGCCGGAGAAAGAAGGAATATTTTTCTTTCAACACCACAATTACGAAGTCACGAGCTCGAGGAGAAGCACGAAAGTTATCCGGCGTTACAGCGACTTTGTATGGCTTCTGGACTGTCTTCACAAGCGGTATCCCTTCAGAGTACTGCCACTTTTGCCCCCGAAACGAGTTGCCGGTTAGTGTCTTCTAGGTTTTGCAGCAGGGAGGTTTTGCTCACCTTTTCTCAGTCAACGGAAATCACCTTTCGAACGATGGTGCCTTTATCGAGAAGCGTCGCCGAGGTTTGGCTAGGTTCCTCAACGCTCTAGTCCGGCACCCAGTTCTTGGACAGGAGCAGCTTGTTATTATGTTCATGACTGTGCCGACGGTAAGCAGAGCGCTCTTCTTGACCATTTGAGCTGATGCTGATAATGAACCAGGAACTTTCTGTCTGGCGTAAACAGGCCACCATCTCCGTCCAGGATGAATTCACAGGCAGACCTCTGCCTCCAGGACTCGAGGACTCCTTGTCCCCCGCACTCGAGGAGCTATTTGCTCGCACCCGTCTCGGTGTTCGACGCAGCTCAGAGCTTTACATCAATGTCTGCAATATCATGGATCGTTTAGTCAAGCGTTCCGAGGGCGTGGCTGCTGATCACGCACGTATTGGGCTCTCATTGACATCTTTGATCGAGGCTAGCAATGATACATACGCAACGGATACAAATGATGTTCCTTTGTTGAATGACGGGCTACAAGCGATGAGCACCCACCTTCGGACGGGACAAAGCCTGATGGAGGATGAGGCGCGCGCATGGGATGAAGGGGTTCTCGAGGACCTCAAGCGTCAGCGAGACGCGCTTGTCAGTCTGCGCGATCTCTTCGATCGCAAGGAGAGACTTGACAAGGATAATATCCCATACCTTGAAAGGCGCATCGCTGCCAACGAGTCCAAACTTTCCTCGCTCCGCGCTAAGCCAGAAGGACTGGTCAAACCTGGAGAGATCGAGAAGGTTGTGGAAGCCATCATCAAGGTAATCTGCCCTTATCCCTGCCTCTCCGCGGCTCTCTAACACCAATCAATAGGATAAGGAGTCCATTGTCAACCAACACAATCGCTCGATTTTCGTCAAGGAATGCATCCGCGACGAGCTAGTCTACTTCCAGCACACCCAGTATAACGTTTCCAGGTGGTGCCAGGACTGGGCGCAGGAGCGGGTCAAGTATTCGGAAATGCTGGCCGACAACTGGCGCCGTTTGCTTGATGACCTTGAAGGTATGCCGCTCGGGGATTAGGTGGTCACGCGAGGGGGTCGACTCAGGATAAGAAGTTGTGTCAGAAGGGAGTGGAACAACCCGGTCGCCCCTAGGAACAACATCACTGGTGGCGCTGGTGATTCGGAAGAAAACTCGTAAGTCAACTCGGGCAGTGTCAGCCCTACAAACGCCGGAAATACCCACCGCACGGTGACTTCGATTGGATTTACTTGGCTCGTCCGGGTCGAATCAAAGAGCCCTGAAGGACCTGCTCCTGTTTTGGAGTAGGTTGGTGATCATAATACAGCGAGGCTTCAGGGAGCGGACGGCACAGCTGAGCCCGGGAATGAATATCCTTCTGCTTTATTCCTGCTGGTTTAGAGGCGTGTAAGAGGCGGGTATGTACAACTACATAGCAGGGACACTGCGTGTACCGCGATACCCTTCATCAGTTTGTCACGGTTTTTGCTTGCCTTCAGACTGTTTACTACATAAATAGCATTCGGGGCCTGTTAGTACAGTAGGGGGACACTTCGTGCGATTCTCATCGGTATTGGTGTTGCAAGGTTAAGGTTGTATCGTGACCTAAACTCTGAATTGATTGCGAGGGTGTTGATCGGGCTAGGCCACAAAATTGTTAAGGGCGCCAAGCCCCTCCTCCCAATCCACACACCGATGGCTGGTTGGGGGCGATGAAGAGGGGGCAGCTGCAAACCTTGACCCCGCCAGAACGCCCATGACGTTTTTCAGCCTCGACTAGATTTAGGTTCTCCGCCTGGACCTCGCGTGCCTTGGGTTCCCTCTCGATCGTTCCCCAAACAGCCGTTACCTACGGAGCAGAAACGTCTGCGCTCCATCTTTCGGGCTTCTCAAAGCGGTTGTCCCTTGACGCTACATCCCAAAACCACTCAGCACGTCATCGGTGACCACGTAGGCACCAACCTCTTTCCCCCGACCGCCATTCACCCTCTCCGATTTACGTCCGACCAACCGAGGCACATATTGTACCTTTTAGCCCATCGGGGAGGTTTTCTTTTTGGATAGTATTGGAGTTTTGGATATAAGGACAAGAGCGCTCAACGCTGAGGACGGACGAAAGAGACTAGAGGAGATTCATCGTCGATCTAACTCCTCATTGTAGCCCGCTCGATCACGATCCAACCGGACGACAGTCGCAATGCCTTCAACTACGATTAAACGCGAGCTGACATCCCAGTTTGTGACGGTCACAAAGGCTTCGAAAGAGAACGCCGCAAACGTAGGCCCGTCCATTCGCCCCGTTGCACTGCGTGCTTTTTCTGTTTCGGCCCGATACGACGGGCCTTCCATCCTATCTGCCTCGTTGATCCGTGCTGACCACGACCCTGGCCATTACAGTACCTCAGAAATGCAAACTACAATCTCGATGCCGCTATCAATCTGTGAGCCTGTCTTCAGTTCAACATTCCCGTTTCACTGTGTATGCTGTCTGTGGATAAAAACGGGGCGCCGGAGCAACCGCTCATGGATACTGTGACCGGCTCATCAAGTGACACCTAGAAGCTGGAAGAGCCAGAGCGACGTTGGGCCCGAAACGAGAGTTGGCTCCCGGGACCCGCTTCACAGAAGTGCAGCGGGCGGAAGAGTTCTGGAAGAGATCGGCATTGCGATACCATGTCTCATGCTGTAATATTTGTCGCGGCAGAACAAAAACGGGCCCATCCCCCTTATTTCCCCGAGCCCGCACCGCACACAACCCCTTTCCTTCTTCTCCCTTGCCTCGCGCGCGCCATCATAAACCTCGGCCGGGTGGATGCATCCCCAGGCACGGAGAGAATGATGAAGCGAGATCTGGCTGTGACCAAACTCAATGGTTTCCCAGTGGAGCCTGGCTATCGGGGACTGTGATCCCCACTGCGTCATCGGGTGACTTTTAGCTTTTTGCCTCTTCGTCCCGTCTTTTTCGTTTGTTTCTAGGTGTGTCGAGAGAAAACAATGGCTGTTGTTGTAGACACGCAAGACACACGCGCCATGTTTGCCCGATTATTTACGGCATGCCTGCACGGCAGACCAACGCCTTCCAGCAAATCGTACCTTCCAAGTGAGGGGCTCTCTGACGCGGAAAGTGGCGGCGGCTCCTCACGTCCGTCCAAACCCAACTCTCGTCCTCCATCCGTCGATCGTGCAAGGGATTCCCCAAACCACTTTTCCCAACCCCCAATGAAACCATTCATGGGACAACCCCAAACAATCCAAGACAAACCCCCTCCCGCTCTCACCAGAGCAGACGCCGAGATGCCCAAGGCGCCGCGAAAGCTAGTGACGAGGGCCAAGTCGGCACCGCGCACCAAGCAACCGAAAAAGCACAAGTCTGTCTTGATCCCACGTCTGCGCCTGCTCTCTGGCCGGCATGCGAGGAGATTCCAATAACTGACTTGCATTTGCCCAACAGGTATTTCAATCAGGGGCAGGACGATGAGAAACCCCCGCGACAAGTACTCAATGACATGTTCAACTCTCTGCGAAGCGGTAGGATCTCCTTCCCACACGCCCCCATTGTGTTACTAACATTACGCAAGAGTCTGAGATACCTATGGAGAAAAAAGATGGGATTTCCAAGCCGAGACCCGAGAGCCCCGAGGATACCATCGGCGCGGAGTCTGTCGAGCGCTACGCACTCTCCCTCGGTTATAAGGTCGAAGCCGATTTTTCTCGTCACCTAGTTCTTTGCGAGATCGTGAATGGCGACATGGACCGGTTTTCACGACGTGGCTTTGTTGAGGGATGGCTCAGCATTCCCATCAATCACAATATGGAGGAGCATAAAACATACCTAGCGAACCGCACGAAGCAGTTGCCCACGGACCCTTCACTGTTCAAGAAAGTGTATCGCCACAGCTTCTTTGCCATGATGAACCGAAAGATAAGCACCAAAGCTCTCGACAAGGGCACGGCATTGGCCGCCTGGGCACTCTTCTTTTCCCCTTCATTGCATTGCTGGAAAACACCGAATGTCAACTGGCTCGAGGAGTGGTCGGCGTTTCTCGACGAGAAATGGCATCGTACTATTAGCAAAGACATGTGGAATCAAACCCTGGAATTTGCCGACAAGACGATGCAGGACGTCACGCTTGGTTTCTGGTCCGAGGATCAGGCGTGGCCGGGTGTCATTGATGATTTCGTCCTCTGGTGCCGCGAGAATAAGATTGTGCCATCTGGCAAACCTGAAGCTAACAGCATGGATGTTGACGAGGATTCGATCTCGTGAAGTCTCGATGCCGTCCGATAACACCCAGATACAGGACTCTGCAATATTTTTTGGGCGTGGGAGTCGGGCATTCGAACGGATCATAGAACAACCAATTTGGGCCGCATGGCAGCATACGACTTACGCAATGACGACACGAAATTGGCGACAGGGACATTCACAGGGAGGACGGGTTTGCATAAGAAGCTCAGCTGTTTGTCTTTGCGGAGTGGTTAGGGTTGGGGGGGGGTTCAGGTTTCGAGAGTGCTGCATACGACCGCCAGATGGATTAATTATCGAGAGTAGCGGCAATAGGACAGAGAGCCAATAGATGCAAATAGAGACACATATCCAGCGGATCATGTCGAGCTGTGGTGTTGATGCCAAGGCTGGAAGTTGAATTATGCGCGAGTCCCTATCTGGCCAGTCTAGGCCTGGTGTTGACTTTAGGTCTGCGGGTTGCATACCACGTTACATAGCACACTGGGGGCTGATGTATTTCTAAAGGTATCGCACATTGCGACGCAAACAGAGCTGGACATGGCCCAACAGCATGCATCAATGTACCGTGCATGAGTATCGGTCCGGTGAGGCGGTCATGGCGGCGTGGCGTACGAACGAGCCGAGGCCGGGGATCCTTTGCAGGAAATACCTCCGAAGAATGTCCCGGGTACCAGCCATGTGGCAACTCATGATGATGAGATGAGATGAAGGAAAAGTCCCTAGTTTTTGTGTCACCATTCTCAAAAGGATGTAAGGGTTGGTGTCTGTCGGATGAGTAGCTGGGTGGGTTACTTACACGTCCGTACTTTGCTAGCACCTCAATACCAAAGCTGTATGCCATCCATTAATATGTCTTGGAATGTGGCATTGGGCTCGGCGTGCTGGTGTGACTTTCGAAGGTCCAGTCTTTTTCTCTCCTCGTGGCTAGGTGTGGGATACCTAGGTAGGTACCTATCTTCCATGCCCATGCCGAGGCAAGTTGTGAGAGGGAAGATGTGAGCTGTGGATGCGAGATCTAAGATGGCAGGCTTCATATCAAGGATTCAAGTATCCGTCAGAAATGCTCAACAACAGTGTAGTGTTGTTGTCTCGATCTCCTTCTCTAACGTAGCCATATTCCGCTTTCCAAGATAACCCGATGTGGTCCTGTGAAATACTAACACCTGTCTTGTCTTGGGCTTTTTAGACAGTGATCTTGGCTCTGGATAGTCGCTGTCTATGGCCCCCATCCATTTCCTCCCACCACGCATAAAAGGGGCACGTTACTACACTGAGCCTATCACAGAAAGTGAACTGGAGATGTCTCGTTTGTGATTCATGTTCCCATTCCAGGTCTTCCGTCCAGTCTATTGCGCTGTTACCGCGCTTGACGTCAAAAGGCTACCTTGCCTTGCGTCGTCAGGATGAGTTGTTGTAGTTATACACATGCTGTATCGTACATTGTACAACACACTCCGCCGTTTCCTTCCGTTCATACCATGCCATGCCATGCCCTTGCCTTTCATGCTGTCCATGGTTGATGTACACGCGCCGTTACGCCGTAATGTCTGATTCCCCTCCCTCTCTTTCTTCCCGTGTGATATCTCCCCCTTCCATCTAGCATGTTCCTATCGTCCATGAGATGAGAAAGGTAGGTATCATCCCCTTTCCATTCCACAATTACCCCCATACCCCGGGTGTCGTTGCCCGCCTCTACTCGAACGATTTCCACGGAATGTCGCCAAACTTGCTGAGCGTCTCGAGCTTGCCATCTCCCAACTTAACGCCCGCCAACCTCACCATTCGGGGATCCAATCTCAGCGTCTCTCTAAGCATGGCGTGGGTCTGGCCGGAAACATCGTAGCGCAGCACGAAGTAGTGTCCCTTGCTATGTTTCACTTGGTGACGGCTAATGGGGCGCGGCAGGCGAAAGACCCCCCAGTTTTTAATATCGCGAATCACGCCGCCGTTGCGGAGGATGATTTGGCCGGCGGAAAGGACGATTCTGATAATCCCGGGATTCTGTCAGAGGGAAGGACCGGAAGGGGAAGAGGGAGGGGACGAACTCGCGAACCTCGGCGAGGTTGCCGGGTCGAGCCTGTAGCGATTCAAATCAATTCCATTAGCATTTCCATTAGCATTTTCATTTCCATTTCCATTCTCCTTTCCTTCCTTGTTCATCTCCATCTCCTTCCTCCCCTCCGCAATTGCGTACGCACGGCGCAAGAAAACAGAAAGTAACTTACAATTCCAATAATCTCATACAGCATCTTCGTAAACTCAATTGCAGTGAAGCAACCCGAGGAAAAGGGACGAGGACGACGACGACAGCAATGACAAATGACCCCGGAAATTTTACTTCGTAGCCGGCGCGCCCCAAAATGCCAAAAGCCAAAAAGCCAAGGCCAAGCCAAAAGTCAAAAGATTCTGCCGAAATGAACATGGGGGTGTGGCTTCACCGCCTTGTCGTTTTTGATTTTTCAGCCGTGCAGCTCGTGCCCCACTTTAAGTATCTACAGCATGTCATCTCATCACATAACTACGAAGTATCGCATGGGGCATCTCACCACATAGACTTGCTTGACAGACAGGACAGGGAAGGGACAAGAAGAGATAAGAAGGAAGAGAAGAGATGAGAAGGAAGCAAGCTAGCAAGCAAACAGGAATGTTCAAAGCCTTGTCAACTGGTCTTTTTCTTTTTCATTCCAAGTGCAGTGCAGTGAAGTGCAGTGCAAGACTTGCCGTCATTTGATTGCAGCTGTTCAAGTCACACCCCCATTAACACTCATCAAGTGACACTTACACCCTTCTTGGGTACAAGATTGCTAAAGGAGGCCTTGCTCAACTAACCATGGTTTTGTGCTGCATTAAATAGCTAGACGGATGCTTCACGTCGTGGCATTGCATTTCTCACCAAGTACTTCATAACTGGTGAAAAGGCCTTGTGTATTTGCCCTCCCCCCGGAGTTGCCTACGTGCCACCACCTCCTCGAAGCTGACTTCAAATATCACCCATGACATTAAACTACAATACTATGAACGCTCAGGTGAGAATCTATATCGGAAAAGACCGAATCGCTTCCCTCCCAAACCCATTACGTTCCACTCAAAGCACACAAATGAACTCGCGCCAACGCCCCCCCCTTATCCCGTCCGTCCAATCCTCTCTTACCATGTCCACAATCTGCTCAATGATCTGGCTCCTCTAGTGACTCTTTCAGACTCCCCTCGAAAGGAAAGGATCCAAACAAGTCCCAAACAAAAAACAAGCCAACCCTAGGAAAAAGCCAAATCCCAGCGGGCCCAAGCCAAGAAGCATGCCGTTGGGTATACACGTACGAAGGTAGTCGGGACAGCTCCAAGCTCAGAACAAAGAACGACCGTGCGGGAAAACAAACGGCAGAGTGTTATACTACAAAATGAACCCCCCTCGTGGAACAACGCAGGGGGGGCAGACGCCGAGAAGAGAAAGGAGGAAAACGAGTCGTGGCGGAATAGTGCAGTCGGCAAAATCTACTCGGATTCTTCGGACGCGTCTGCGTTGGGGAGAACGGGTGAATTCATCGCTTTCCAAACACTTTCAACATAGTTCCTACAAGGGAGTCAGTGGCGGATCCAGACGAAACAGGAGAAACAAAAACTTACGGGCTCGCCTTCTGCAACTTCACCCCCTTCTTCTTGACAAAAGCCAAGAAGCGTCTCTTGGTTCTCTCGCGCTTAAAATGCGCAAGCACATCGCCACGGTAAGTGACCCCCTTGATCGGCTTGGTGCCAATGATGATCTTTTGGTAGTTGGTAGCAAAGGTAACCGTTGTCAGCTCCGTCAGACGCAGGTGGAAGTCGATGGGCTCCTTGTACACACCCCAGGAGACCTTGTGGCTGCGCACGCTGCGGAGGACCTGGTGCTCAAACATGTTGACTTGGCTGCCACCGTCAGCCTTATCGACCCAGTGCCAGTACTGGGTCACCGATGTGCCGCTGGATTGGTCGCGCGTCTTGACTTGGTAGACGCGCCAGTCAACCTGCATGACGTTGTCCTCGCTGTATGAATCTGATGTTGTATAGCCCTCGTATTCTAAATCCTCAGCGCGGGCCGGCTCAAATTGTTGCTGCTCCAATCGCGGCTTCTTGCTTTCACGCGTCGTGGACGTGTCGGGCTTGAGCTCCAGGCTGGCCTTGACACGATCCACGGGACTACGTGGTTCGCGGCGCGATGAGCGAGGACGGCTCGGTCCGGCTTCCGTTGACGGGCTGGCTTTTGGCGTAGCATGAGGGGCCTTGCGTTTACCCCTTGTCGTGATTTTCTTGGACCCCTCGGGGGTGCCCTTGTCAGATGCCCTGTAGCCTGATGGCCGTCCGATATTGCCAAAGCCACTCTTGGTGCGAAGGGCCGTGACCTTGGGATCATGGTAGAACCCAGAGAGGGTTTTGGCAAGGTTGAAGCCGTCGCCCTCCTCGAGGCAGAGTTCGTGCAGTCGCTGGCGCAACCATTGTGTCGGCGTGACGTCGATGTTGAACTTCCCCAACTCTTCGATGACCTGGGCCATTCGATAGAGTGTATCGTAATTGACGAGTTGCTTGTTAATGTACGATTTACCAATAATCTGATAAGGGCATATCTCGCCCTCGTCGAGAAACTTCATGATTATTTTACCACGGTTTACCTGGCGGTTCGCCATAAACTTGCTGGATGGTGGACCAGATCCCGAGGCCACATGTTCGTCGTACTTGTCCTTCCACTCCTGCAGTTTCGGCCCAATAATCTCTTCGATGGGCAGCCAGTCTTCCTCCCAGTATGGGTGCTTTGGGTCTATCTTGGCCAGCGGCACATCACGCATGCAAGGAGGATGGGTAAACTTGACACCGTCGTCTCGCAAAACCAGAGTCTCCTTGTTGATGGGCCCGAGGTGGGTATCTTCCTCGTCAGCATCCGGGGCCGGGCTCCCAGAAAGCGGCGTCATGGTGCTGGGTGTGCGTGAGCCCTGTTTCTTCACCTCCGAAGTCAATTTCCGAGTGAGAAGCTTCTCGGCCGCCTTCTTCTCAGACGGGGCCTCGGTCAAGTCCATTTCGTCCGCCACCCCGCCCATATTTGACTTTCTAGTGTTGTGGTTACTGGGATTGGCTACCGGAAAGCCAGCGGCTGGTTGTGAACTCTGTTTCGCGTGAACAGCAAGGCTTTTTCGGGGTGATTTGTTTAAACCCGCCGCTTCGCTGCTCATGCTGAGGCGTGATTTGGGGCGCGGTTGAAGGTTGCAGCCCTGTCTGTTCCACTCGCAGTTTCCGCATCGCGGGAAGTCGCCACCGCCTAGGAGGATACACTCTTGGAAGGGGCCCATAGCCTTTGCACAAGTTTGACAGGGATGGGTCTGTACCTCGCCGGTCGCTTGAATGAAACAACTGAGCCACTTGGCACCCTTGACGTCAGATGGCTCATAGACAGACGCCAAAGTATCCTCATTGAACTTCCTCCCAGTGCGGATTTGGACGTGCCGCTTGATAGGGAGACTCAGCACAGTCTTGGTCCAGTGGTTGTCCAACTTAATACACCTCAGCCGTCCAACATACTTGCCCGTTCCATCCATCACGACGACCTTGCTCGCAGGATCTTTAGTATCCGCTGAGTCTGGTGCGGGTTCTGGCTGATATGCCTCCGCGAGTTGCTCAGGCTCCTCGGTTGCCTGGGGTGGCACTGCACTTTCCGGCTGGGCTTGCTCGGCGGGTTTCTTGGACACTTCAACTTCTTCTGGTGTCTTGTCATCAACTTGCCGATGTTCTTTGGGGGTTTCGGCGGACTTTTGCGCATCGGGCTGCTCGGGGTTCTTGGATTGCTCGGCCTGATAGGGCTTCTCGGGCTCTCCAGGTTGAACAAGTTCCCGCTCTTGCTCGGGCTCCTTTGATTCCCCAGGTTGCTTTGGATCCTTTGGCTCTTCAGATTGCTTCGGTTCCTCGACTGGTTTCGGCTGTTCAATTTCCATGCTTTGCGATGTCTGCTCCGGTGTGTCGTTTTCGGGACTGTCAATTTGCATACTCTCTGACAGGCTCGACGACTCATCCAGTTCGAGGTGTCGTTTGAGTTCTCTGGGCTCTGCGGTTGACTCCGATGGCCCCGATGGCTCTGACGGCCCCAATGGCTCTGGTTGCTCCGATGGCTCCGATGGCTCGCGTGTCTCCGGCTGCGGAGACTCAACAGGCGACATTGGCTGTGTCTGATCCTGTTGTGACAGCTCCAAATCAAGTGGGAGCTCTGGCTCCGACAGCGGCGTGGATAGCTGTGAGCTGAGCGACATGGAAACTGACTGTGTCTCTGCCGCTGCGAGTGTCTCCCCAGGCTCTCCAATAACATCGATGCCGCCTGAATCATCAATGCTAGGAATGGCTTCGGTTGGGATAGCTTCGGCTGGCGTGGCTTCGGCTGGAATCGCTTCGGTTGGAATAGCTTCGATTGGCATAGCTTCAGTTGGCATAGCTCCGGTTGGCTTAGCTTCGGTTGGCATAGCTTCGGCCGGAATGGCTTCGGCCGGAATGGCTTCAGCCATGGGCAGATCCTCCATAATCTGATCCTCGTCATAACTCGGATCCGTGGTCGGGCTGATAGTCGCGTCGTCAGACTCGGCGTTGTCACCGTTCTGAGGAGCCCCGATCTGGGTGCCATTGACATTTGCGTCCTCGTCGCCATTGAAAACTCCGTTACCAGCAGCGTCGTCATAGTTGCCGCTCTTCGTAGTGCGGACCGGCATGTCGCTTGTATGGGCGTTTGACTCCATGGTGCCGGCAAGACGGTATCGCACAAACATTTCGCGCTTCTCCTCGTCATCTTTGGTGCGTTGGTGAGCAAAAGTAGCCCGCTCGTCCTCCATCTTGCGGTTCAGGTCCTGTAGACTGTCCTCGATGGCGGCGGTTTCCCCATCCATCTCGGTGACCTCTCTGTCGATGGCCTTGAGCTTCTCGAGCAGCTGAAGGCGCTCTGCGACGAGTTGTGCTCGCGAATTCTGGAGGCTGAGTTGCGTGTGGTTGAGATGTTTGCGCTGGATCTCGTACTTGGTTTCCAGCTTTCGGTCCTCCTCCAATCTCCAGCTGCGCATCGAGGCCCAGTACTTGGCCTCAATATCGTCCCATAATGCCGGATTGCTGGTGTCATAGTCACCCGGGCCCTCGTCCCCCTTCATGATTGAGGTAGCCAGCGTGGCCGAGGCTGGCTGGGTGTTGCGGTGTGAAAGGTAGAGAGTTGAGGGTAAGAGGAGGGTGGGAGGTGAAAGGCAAGAGATTGGGCACGTCGAAATCCCCGTGTGAAATGAGAGAGGGGTAGAGAGTTAGGAATTTATTTAGTGAGACTCGGCGCGAACCGGTTCGCGAAGCCGTCGAATTGTGTCCATTCAACCTTGTCTCGGCGTTTGTGTTCCTGTCGACGGGGCAATGTGCCCGGCTCAAAATGTTGGCCTGGGACTTGATGAACCAGGGTTGGTGAGCCCAAGGCTGGCTGAATGATCAGGCGCGTGACCGGGACCAAGATCCGCGGTCTCCCGGGCAGATAAAGGACAGCACTGCGTGCCCTGTCTTCTCTGCACAAAGCCCTTGATGAGTTGAGCTTGGTGTTGGATTGGATGCGCGAGGTGAGTGCGATGGGTGAGTGGAAGGTGCGAGGCGCGCTTCCTATGTGCAGGCTCGGGGTGTGCTGACTTGTGACTGGTGAAAATGGCGACGGGGTGTGTTCGGCTGCTGTGACTTGATAAAATGAGCACCCCCAACACTGAATTGAGGCGCCACACGTAGTTGCGGTATTTAAACGCCTACGGCGTCAGTCGAATCCGATAACCTGTAGTCTCCTCAAACTGATGCGTAAGGCTACTTTGTTGGACTCTGCTCCGTAAAAGTGGATGCAGAAGTTATCCTGGATTGCTTGACGTTGCGGCAGAACCACCAAGTTGGGAGCTGCATGTGTGGTGGGCCTTGGATACCCCTAGAAACTCGCTACGGCACAGTGGCCTGTGCAAATGCCCAGAACCTGAGGTGGCACTAAACCTCCAATTATCGCCTGACCAACACGCATTCAATCTTAGACGCCGAGGCAACAGGTTTTGATAAACACTGATTACTACGTAGTTACTACGGTTGTCATATCTCAAAAATGCAGCTAAACTGTATTACCAAAGTTGTAGGAACAAGCCGTCCGAACTTCTAAACCACCTCATCCCTCCCCCTGCCACGTGTTTTCTACCCGTCTCCGGAGTAGGTATTGACTGATAAGCCCTGCCCGCTGACGCCCTTGCTAACGCCCATGAATAAAACACAAATCGATACGCTGATGCCTGACAAAAAGAAGGGGTCGTGTCGAAAATTTTTGTCGGGATGCAAATCTGCTGACCCTATACTCCAGCAGAGGAACCGCCTCCAGAAACTTCATATATGCCTTCAACCCGAACTCAATATCTAGAATGGCGGTTTGGACTGGGTGAGTAGGAATGGTCATAGGCACTTGATTGGCCAAAGGGCTCATCGTTGTAGACCGTGGCCCGGCGTTCCTCCTCGGGAAGGAGTTCCTTGACCTCCCAGTTGTTCATCCGAGTGCCGACAGAGAACTCCAAATCTTCCTTGGTGATTGAGTCCCAGTACTTGTACACCATCATGACGGCCAACAGGTTGCATGTTGTGGCAAAGAAGAGGCCATCAACATAATGGCTGACAGAGTTGCAGATCGGGGCACTGAGTGCGTATAGGATGACCTGTCCGATGATGAAGAAAAGAATACCAAAAGCGATATCGCCCAGGGGCCATCGGTCTTGAAGCGTCCGGGTGACGAGGAGTATCTGCAACGCCACATACACGAAGAGCTGCACCGCGTTCAGCAGGTAGAGCACAACGAATAGTCCAATAGTGTTGGTGGGTCCAAGTCCAGCCCATGCCTTGAAAGTGGCTATAGATACCAGGAACGTGATAACGAACGCCGCCGCCGAGCAGAGGCGCATCATCCAGAGGGACAGTGGTGTCCCGTCCTCGTAAAGTTGAAACCCAACGAAGCCGTTGATCATCAAGCAAGTGACGAGGGCTGACGCGAGACCACTTTGGATAGCGACAAAGTATGCGTAGGCGCCTGAGCCTGGGGGGACGACTCCGGCATCAACGCAGAGAGACAGAAAGGTGAGGAGCATGTAGAGGTAGAAGAAGGATGTGATCTCCTTTCGGCCTGTTGGAATCAATCGCCGTCAGTTTAAACCGCCCATCGCCGCGCTCCGTCACAAGTCTCGAGAGTACCCACCAACTGCCGTAAACTTTCCCCGGACGTGGAGAACCATAACCACCGTCATGACCAGTGCAACGATATGCATGGCGCTGGCCGCACCTTGGAAGATGATCGTGTTGGCCAGTTCGATATTGCGCGCGAAGCAATCGGGCTCAATTCCTACGCCACCTGGCATCGATGTAAATGGGCCTATTGACGAGCATAGTGGCAGCGGCGCCATGCGACATAGGTCGTTGAAGTCGCCGAACCCCATGGCTGCGAGATGAGGGGCGTCAATCGGGTGGCGTGCTCTAGAGGGCCGGACTCAACGAGGTGGCGGCAGGGGGACGGCTACCGCACCGAGGAAAGGTGTCGCGATCGTAGGATTCGACGGTGAGGAGCTCAACACACTATGACCGGCGAGTGCGAAAGTCGAGGTTGCGGAGGGAAGGAAATAGTTGTTGGCTTGGATAGTGGCCGAATACGAATCAAACTGGACAGGGCCACTTGTCTCACTCGTATCCAGCGCGATCCTGGTTGACAATGGCGCCGGCCTGGTGATGCGACCCTTTGGAAGGTGAAAAAATCAGGTCGCTGAGCGAGGGGCAGGAAATCGGGGCCGAGTCGTTATCAAGGACACAAAACGAAGGTGGGATGAGCTATCAGCGAATGTGTGACCCGGGTGGTCGTGGCACGTCCAGCGGTTGGTTGTGACGTGAGGAGGCTCGTCAGGGAGATCCTGCGTTGCCGTGGAAAAACCAGGAGTGGGCATGCATCGCATCAAAAGCGTCTCGCCTAATTAGCCTGATCGGGATTGCGCATGACTATTGGCTCGGCAAGACCCGCGTCAGAACGGTCCTTCTAATTTTGGCTAGCGGTTTTCCTCTGCGCCAGGACCCGTTGAAGACTTGGACCTTCAATCTCTGCACCGAACAGCTTGCGAGTCAGAAACATGTTGGCGCTCAGTTATCAGACTATTCCCAGGTATTGCGTTTGCTACGTTGCTGTTTCACCTTGTATCCTCATGCCTGGTGAATGTTTGTTGCCTGTCTCGGATGGGTCCACAGATTTTCCTTGGCGGATCTGTCCTCGTGCAGCTTGAAAGGGGCAATGCAACTTCCTCATTTACAACCAACTGGAAACGAAACTCGCACAGCTCATTGTTCTTCATGATGTTTCTAGGCACTCAAAGCCATCTTCATGATTGGGACATACACTGATTGCATCGATTCCCGATATGTTTGATACCTACCAGACATGTGCCTAGGCTCTCAGAGTCGCCATGAGATCTCACCGCTGAACCCAAGGCAACTATATCTAAGGCCGAACTGGCGAATCAGGTGTGAGCTCATCTGCTGCTCCTCCCAATGGTATCGTCAGGCCGAAAAGTCGCAAGCTGGAAATCATTACAGGGCTCATGTGACACGGGACATGGACTGTCACAGCGACTTCATTGACACTTGTCCGATGGGATATCCATGTTCTGTGTCTGGAACCGCCTACGGTTGAGAGTTTTCAACAAAGAGTTACATTTCATCCTTTATATCCACTCTGATTATCGCGGGTGTCCTAGCAGCAGGAGACTGATCACAGTACCCAGCAGGGCGCTACAACATGCGCCACGTATTGAAGGTTCTCGGACTATCCAGTCTTCTGTCCTGGCAGTGTGCACAGTTGCAGTCCCCGAGCGTTGATATAGAGAGTTGTTCACGTTATCTACCTAGTTAGACTATCTATCACAAACGCCACCCACACCTTCACAATCGGTCCAGTCGGGCAAACAATCTCTCCGGGGTGAGTTGTAAAATAATCAGCGGGCCAACTCCCTGACATCGAGCGGTGGGATTTCAGACGATAAATAGGCGAGCTTCTAGAATCGACTGATTTCAGGTTTCTAACCCCCGCTCAATTGTGATGATTCCGAGGTAGGTGTATGATATATACGACGACAGGTTTCGACTCCGACTCCGGTTGCAATAGTTGGCCACTCTCTGGAATGGTATAAAGTAGCATTCCCAAACTCACACCATGACCACGATTAGAGTGCTTTTCCCTCAACCCATCGTTTTATCTCCCATGACCTGGTAAATCCATGTCTGGTGCATTTGTCAAACATAATACTGCTCCGACCTCTTCAACATGACTCCTCCAACCACTACACCTCCTCCGTCGTACTCCGAGGCCTGTGCTACAACAGCAAAGCAGCTAGACGCCAGCCTACAACCAGCATCAGATTGCGGATCTAGGGAGGTGGTATCTGCCCTAGAGAGAAGCACAGTTTTGGTCGCTGGAGCTGCTGGCCTCGTTGGCACCCAGTTACTACATCGGCTCCTCTCTCCGCCCTTTGAGGCCGCTGTGAAGCAGGTGATTGCGATTATTCGAGCAACAAATTCCAAGGAGGCCGCTGATAAACTGCCGGAATTTCTCAAATTCGAAACTTTCTACAAGCACCCATCTTCAGCAGCTGCTAAGCTAATCGTCCTCTACGGGGACTGCTCGAAACCCAATCTCGGTCTTGATGACGACGATCTCAAAACGGCACAGCAGGCTACTATTGTTATCAATGCGGCAGCAGACACGCGTTTTATGCGTCCGCTCTCTGATGCGCTCAGTGGTGTGGTGAGAACCCCCTTTAACATCTGAGTGAAAGTCGATGACTAACGTTGACTTGTGCATATAATCAGACCGATATCTCATACATGACAAGCCGATTCTCTCTTACAGCCCCCAACGTAAAGACTCATATTCACCTATCCACCACCTTTGTCGGCTGGATACTTGAAAACGGCTCGACAGTCTACGAGGATGCCCATATATCCCAACCTGAAGCTACATGCACCCAGCATGAACATGAAACCCACGCCAACACCTACCTCCAAGCCAAAGCGCTCGGAGAGCGCTGTGTCAACTCTCTTTTGCAGCCGCAGCTAGGTCAGCCCTGTCACGGCAAGGCTGTTCGGATTTTACGTCTCGGTATTCTCGGACCAGCTTTGAGCTTCCCTCGGCCGGGATGGGGCGTTCAGTTTAATAGCTCACCTATCTCGGCGCTAATCGCTATGGAAAAAGTCTCTTCGAGGGCATTGGATTTATTTGTGCCCAAAAATGCGGTTCTTGATGGTAAGCCTATCAACGAAGCATAGGAGCACCAGACACACACAGCCCGAGTTTATGGGACTCAATCCTGAGTTGACGCCAAGTAGAAGGAAAAGGCCCCATATTGGAAGCTAGTTGTTGAGAATATTCTAATACATACAGAACCCAAACTGACAAACATGAAACACAGTCCTCCCCGTCGATCTCGCCGTAAACCAGATCCTCGCCCTTACCGCTACAGCCCATCGCACCCACCACCTCCCTTCTAGCAACCCTGCCCATCCCGCCCACACAGACAATCCTGTAAATCGCCACAATATCGCCATTCCTTGCTACAATATCGCCAGCGGCATGTCCGTATCCCAACAGGTGCGTGTTCGCGAAATCGCTGGGACGGAGGTATCTTCGGAACACAAGCTCGACCGACCCTTCATTCCGAGTATTAGAATGCTGGAGGTGTATAGCCCGTTTATTGAAAAGGTGTTGAAGTTTGATACCGCGAGGGTTCATCGGGTTTTGGGCATTTCACCTATGCCCTTGGAGGAGGAGGAGAGCGAGGCGCCAACGGGGGATAAGCCAAATGCACCGGAAACGAAGGGAGATGCCAACATGAATTCGGAGACACTCGCCACGGAAATTGTGAGCATGAACCTTGACTCTCCTTCCACGAATCTCAGAACTCACACCCAGACTCACAACACAAACCGCATGCACCACCCCGGAAATCTCTCACCGTCATGGTCCGACCCCGCCATAGACTGCGGTGATCTCCAAGTGAATTGCGCAAAGGCCATTGCCGCGGTGGGCGGCTGGGCGGGATATTTACGCAATGCAAGGGACGAAATGGAGAAGCGATTACAACATGCACATGATGAGCATGAATCTGAATCTCATGACATGGATGGGAAGGCAACTATGAACATGGCCATGGACAGGAAGTGGGAGAAGTATGTTGACTGAACTGACTGACTGATATGGAGCGGGGTACGAGTCAATATCTTAGCTATCAAATTCTGTGCTGTGCTGTGCTGTTGAGTTGATGGGGAAATGCATTTCGAGTTGGGTCTGATAAGAGAGAGAGACTTTGAAGCGGTTGAGAGCAGACTAGTTGCTGCTGCTGATACCAGACATGAGTGGACATGGGGATTTTAAATGATAGGATCCAATCAGCAAGGCTGTACGACTGCACGTGGGAGATCCGGGCTTGGGCGGGGTTAAGTCATGATCAAATGCTTTCTTTGGGCTCTAGGTCAACAGCGTATAGGTATCATGGCCGCCCTGGTGAGAGTATTGGGTGAGAGTCTATTGATAGGTTGATATCAATCAAGACAGCAAACAAACCTGCCTACCTACCTGCCTACCTACTGTCCGCTTCTAGTCATCGCTGAAGAGTTTGAGTGTAAGGCCTCGTCACATGGTAGTGAGATCAGACTCCCTCAATTTTCACATCGAGTCGGGGGCTTAATCTTCTCGAGGCCTTCCGCTTCCTTATCACGCTCTTCCTTTCTGGCCTGGGAAATGCCCTTACGGATTCGCATTCGGGGGGCTAAACATAGGCATACTTACTGCTCCAATGTCCCGCGCGGAAACTTTCAGGGGTGGGATTGTACACTCTAGCCCCTAAAGACTTTCAGCGTGGAACTTGATGGAGCGTTGGTTGGGTTTTGTAGGTATTGTGGAAGGAAGGGCCGGAGAGAGAGCCATCCAAAGAGATATCAAGAAAAGATGGATAAGTAGTCACGCCTTGGTTTTATCAAGTCCCTCAGTTATCATGTTGAACAACACATAATCGGGGGCGATGGGTTATATCTTGTGAAATGTTTGGTATGACTAGAAAGATATTCCATGCCTGTACTGACATTAGATCTTTCGCTGGACTGTAAAGTACCACATCAACAATCCTCAACCACTGCAACATGTCACAGCCCAAGGTGTTGGGGGACGTGTTGTGCATGTATCACGATGCACATGTGTAGTGGTTGATCCGTTCCCCATAGAGGCTGAGAAAACCAAGATGTACTGTTACGCTGGTGGTGATAATACAAAGCCAGATAACTGTCTGCCTTGATACTCAACGGTTGGTAACTCGTGAACGTCAAGGTTTTGTAAGTGCACAGTTTAGTTCACACGACAGATTTAATCCAGTCGCATCTCCACCTGTCGTTGAGCAAAGCTTTGGAAGTGTTGGTCAGTTATTTACAGATTATTTCCCATTCTTGACCCTCGGTGAAGGGATGAGCATCACACAAGTTCTCTGACAAACAACATGCGTTGCCGAGACTGCTTACCGTTCCGTTTGTCATTGCTACCACTTAATGAGATGTGGCGATGCAGTTCGCCACGAGGGCACGTAGTCAAGTGACTTCGCATCTTCAAATCATGCGCTAAGCCGGTTAAATTGTGTGTGTGCAACACTGGCACACCTATTGGGGTCCTTCACTGGATGCGGGCCGTCAAGAACCAGCGAGTCGGGACGATGCGCAACCCAGCCTCCGCTGAGGCAGCGTGCCATCACGGTAGAGACGCGCCGCCCGGCAAATTGAGAGATTGTCTGTGAGCTGTCCCATAGGCTGGGTTCGGCCGCGTCACCAAGTCGGCTGATTATTGCCTTGCAAAGTCGAGATGAAGTGGACGGATATACCCGGTCGAAGCTGGGCTTCACATTGTGCGCCAGATGGTGCATGTGAGGGAAGAGTTCTGACTCGTGCTTCCAACAGTTCCCGCCTCAATCCCCAACCTCGCTGGGGAGGAAGCTGAACTATAGAGTTGGGGGTAAAGCTTTCAGCAAGGGAAAAAAAAACTCTTCGTGGTCTTTGAAAGAGCTGAGCCGGGGGGATGCCCAGGCGCAATGGGCCGGCACAGATCTGCGACGGTGGATTAGCAGGAAGACAGGGCTCCGATGGGCGGAACAGGTTGTACCTCAGCTTGCCCGGGCTATCCCCGAGCGGACTGCACTGCTGGAAGCGCATAACGACGTTTTACCAGAAGCCTGGATTGGGTAACGGCCGTAAGTGAACAAAATCTCGCAGCTAGACATTTCTCGTTATTCCCACCGAAAACGCTTGTACTGATTGTGTGCTGCACATCCCCGTTACCCACGCTGTTAGAGACGAAGATGGGATGAAGAGCGGAGATGCCGCCGTCACGGATGACGTATGAGATCAGTGGCGTTCGCTTCCGGGCGTTTGCCGAGATTGCCGAGCTTTGGGGTTTACGGGGGTAAGTGGGCCGGAGGGGATTCGGCTTCGGCGAGTGACTTTGAAGACTTGCAGTGCGAGGCTTCTATGCGCAGTCAGTTGTCTCATGTGGACAACATGGATTTGTGGTTCTCTCATCCATAAGCCTGTGTGGAATCAAGTCCGCGCCTACTCCGAGGACGGGAGACCGATGCATGAGGACAAGTTGGAGGGTTTGGCGGAACCAGGACGGGGGAGCCAACGAATGGTGATCTTGATGGCTTGAAACGTGAAGCAGATCAGGGCAACGCCCTGTGCCTGGGCCTTGAACGATTCAGCTTTTTGGGAAATCCGTGCCCTGACCTTGGCAAGAAACTCGCACGTCAACGACTTTTCGCACTGCCCAGTCTGCCCCTCTTCCCTGCTGTTTTCTCTCCCTGGCCTTGGACTGGATGTCTTGGCGGAGCTACTAAGGGCTAAGTCCTCTAGCAAGTTTGGCCCGCGGCGTCATGGACTTTTGCTTTCGGGTTTCTTCGCTCACCGCAAGCTCAGATGTCGGGTTGTTTCTATTTGGCAAGAAGCCTCGATTTGGAGCTGCTAGCGAGTGGGACGGGAGTGGGATTACCCCACCTTGGAAATGCTTGGCCTCGATATTGCGCGCAGGGATGTCCGTCGTCGCGAATACTACATCATACCACTGCGGATGCAGATCATGGCTTCTTGGTTGGAACTTTCTAGGTTCAACCTCGCTGCCATCTCAATATGTTAGTTCTGAGTTTATGCTAACGGTTTACGACGCGGCGACTTTGTTTTTTTATTGTTGCGCATACACGACACGGCCTGGTTCCCGACAACTGACTCGAAGCCCGCCAAGGCCAGCACACCTTCCAAGCTTCCATTGTCCTTTGTGCGGCCGTCCCGCGCTACACTGCTCCCGCTGCGCGTGGCCTAGCCTGTGACCATTGTGACCATTTGAGACAGTTCTCGACCCAAGGAACCACGGGCCAGCCGGTTGAAGGCCCTCTCCCGGGCCTCCCTTCGCCGCACGCTTGCGCCAGTTGCAGCAAATCGCCCTGCAAGTACGAGACCTTCCCACCGTCTGCTCGCACGCTACAGTCAGCGACAGCGACGCAAACTTGGGCTTTCGCCCTCGTCCTGGGCCGTTCGGCCTACTGCCTAGCTCTGCAGGCGTTTGGTGGCGTCTCAGACTTGGGCCTGTCTCTCCTGCCCTGAAATACCGGCTGGTGGGTGCCAGCAGCGACAAACCCTGGCTCCATCTTGCTCTGCTTGATCGCCCATTCCATCCGCGACCAGCGACGGCTGTTTGGGCGTTGGATGCTGACATCGAGGCTGCTTTGTGCGACCCGGACACCGGAGGACTCGAGGGCGGGAAACACATAAACATCGGCCCATATCACAACGTACAAATAATAATTGAAGGTGTTATGAATCGGGCGCAGTAGGTTCGTGCTCTTTCCCGCTCTTGTCTTATCCCTTGTGTTTTCCTTCCGTCCCTGCCTTTAGCACCTGCCCCAAGCTCTCGGGTTGCTCTTGCCTTTCCAAAGTTGCTCTTGCTCTCGTTCTTGCTCCTCTCTTTCTTCCTTGCTCCTCAGCAATCTTCCTTCGCCCTGTGTCTCCTTTCCCTCTCCCAGCCACGGGGCAGCGCGGGGTAAGTGACCACCATGCCTGCCGGCCATGGCCCTCCGAGACCCTCACCGCGCCGCCCCACCGGGCAGGCGCCCGCACTCTTGGATACCCTCAACTTCGACAGCTGGCGCCCTGGACCTGGTGTCTCGTCACCAGCATGCTGTCGCCGGCCACACCTTGCAACCTCTGTCGGCGTATAGCATCGGCGCCTCAACCGCCCTGTACGACCTGGGCGATGCCCTGCCCTTTATGCCCGGCTGCTGTGTGTTGTCCATCTCTCGCTTTGTTCTTCTTATTCTCCCTCTCCCTCTCCCTCTTCCTGCTCCACTTGCGTTGCTCTTTCCTCTGCCCTTCATGCTGCTGCTTGCTCTGTGCTACTGCGTCTGCTGTTGCATGGGCGCATTGTCGGAATATCGCTAGCATGTCGTTCTCGTTGCGCGCCAACCTCATTTCTAACCGGCGCCGCGCCTTGTCTGCAGGTTCCGAGCACGACCGCCTTAGACCGCAGCCGTATTACGAGTCCATACACGGCTCTGTTTATTACACGCCAGGCCTAGCTGACCATCAGCCCCGCGCCGGTCCCGATCCGTCATTCCCGGCCCCGCTAATACAACCCCGCCAACGCCGGCCCCACTCCATCCACATTGTCTCCTACCCTCCAGGCTTCATCCCGCATGACTTGCGGCCCAGTCCCAGGCAGCCTCCGACCACTCCGACGAGACCGAGCGGGCCACCCAGAAACGTCATTGGAACCGACCCCCGCGAGAAAAAGAACAAGAAGGAGCAGAAAGCCGAAGAGAAGCGGCGGAAGCAAGAGGAGAAGCGCCTGAAGAAGGTCGAGGAGAAGGCGCGACGCGAGAAGGCTGACAAGAGGAGGTCTATTCGCTCGCTTCCACCCGGCGGCGACAGAGTGAGCAGAGTCTTGGGAAAGATCCTAGCAGTTTTTTCAATCACTCCAAAGTCATCGGTAAACGAGTCGATCAGCCCCCTCCCGAAAGCCAAATCCAGGCCCTCGAGTTTCATCAGCCTTGCTCGCCGACTATCTCGCTTCGAGCCGTCCGTCGCAGATCTCGTCGAAGTCAGCGCCGCCCCTGTCCAGCCGGAACCTTTACCTGAAGTTCGGACTAGCCGGGCCGACGGAGACACGGAGCAACCGGTAGAACCGGGATCCAGGATTCAACAGGCCGATTCAGAGGGACAGACAGGACAGCAGCCAGCCATGACTACGGCTGCTTTGCCGCGTCTATCCGCCTCGGGGGTTGCGAGCTCGACCAACAGGAATAGCATGATATCAATACTATCGGCTAAGCATATGATGAGCTCTTCCGTGACCGAAGTCCCGCGACCTGTCGCCTCAACAGGTGGTGTGTCCTGCTCCATCATCCTTGCCGAGCCAAACATCTTTCTCTCGGGGTTCGATCACGACGCACAAAGAGGACAGGACGGACAGACCCCTAGTGCCTTGCTCAGGGGAAAGCTCCGGCTTGATGTGTCCAGGAGTGCTAAGCTCAAATCTGTGACACTCAAGCTGCTTGGGACCGCGAGAACGGAATGGCCCGAGGGCATCCCCCCACATAAAACCGAGCTTTACGAGGAGCAAACGCTGCGCTCGCAGTCTCTGGTATTTTTCCATGCCATGCAAGAAATTGCATGGGAGACCGAATACGGCAACCAGTGCACCTTTTCGCAGAAGAAGGTTCAGGGCCACCATGTCAACATTCGAAACTCGCTCTATTCTAATAGCTCTAACCACTCCAACACGTCACTGCATCTTCCCGGCCGATCTCGCCAGTCCAATAATCTCACAGCCAAGGAGCTTAAGCGGCTTTCTCTCCAGTCGGTCAAGTCTCGCAGTTTCGGAAAGGGGGAATCACCTCTCTCAAACCAGGTGCAAGCAAAAGGCTACAAAGTCTTTTTGCCTGGTACATATGAGTACGCCTTTGAACTCCCTATTGATCATTCGCAGCTGGAAACGACCAAGCTTCAATATGGCTCGGTACGATGGGACTTGGAAGCGGTGGTGGAACGCCACGGCGCCTTCAAGGCGAACCTCCGCGGTACAAAGGAAGTCCCAGTTGTTCGTCTGCCCGACCAGATGTCGCTCGAGATGTCAGAGCCCATTTCGATTAGCCGGCAGTGGGAGGACCAGCTCCACTACGACATAATGATATCTGGCAAGAGTTTCCCCATCGGCACCAAGATTCCAATTGCGTTCAAGCTTACTCCCTTGGCCAAGGTCCATGTTCACAAGCTCAAGGTTTTTGTCACCGAGAGCATTGAGTACTGGACAAATGACCGGCGAGTGACGCGAAAGGATGCAGGACGCAAGATTCTCTTGTTGGAGAAAACAGCAGGAAAACCGTTGGACAAGCAGTTCAATGCTAGTGACATTCGTGTCGTAATGGGGGGAGAACTACAGCCTGAGCAGCGGGAAGAGGCTCGCATGTCTGCACTCACGCGTAGGAGGATATTAGCGGAGAGGACAAACCGCGCTCCCGACCCGCTACCTGAACCAACCGAGAACCTGCTTGGAGATTTGGATTTGGGCCTAGAGTCGTTCTGGGGCAGTACAGAAATTGAGATGAACGTTCAGATCCCGACATGCGAAACCATGGCGCGCGACAAGACGTTACGGCTACACCCCGACTGCAGCTGGAAAAATGTCAACGTTTACCACTGGATCAAGGTTTGTTCGATTCTCATCTGCGGTCTGTCTAGCCCGAACGCTAACTTTTGAGCAGATTGTCATGCGTATCTCGCGTGCCGACGGCGATGACCCAACGGGCAAGCGGCGACGGCATTTTGAGATTAGTATCGACAGCCCTTTCACTGTCCTGAACTGTCGCGCAACCCAGGCCAACACGTCGCTGCCTCAGTACTGCGGCCGTGATGGCCCTACCCTCGAACAACAGCAACAGATGTCGTGTGGTTGTCCCGATGCTCATGTGACCGACAAGAGCCCTTCAAGCTCGTCAGCCAACTTGGATTCGGCCGACCAAGACGCCGCCAATCAACATGGCCTCGACTCCGTCATGTCCTCGGCGCTCCCCAACTATCCCAGGGCCGCTTACATTCAGTCTTCAGCTAGATCTAGCGCTGTAATCGCCCGCATTCCACAGTCTGACGGCAGCGGGGCCGACTCGGGAGTGCCAAGTCCCATGGACCGTGATCGACCCATTCACCTGTTGCGACATCCATCCTTCAACCCGCCAGCATTTGATGCCGAAGACCCACCACCACCCATTCCGGCTGACATTTTGACGCCCCCACCAAACTACGACATGATCGTTGGCACGCCTAGTGTTGACGGCCTAGCGGACTACTTTGCGAGACTCGCCGATTATGAAGGCCCTGGACAACAACGGCCGCGTCAATCTGAAGAACTCGGTATCCGGAGTGCCGAGGACCCTGATCCAGTGAGCCCAACTTCATGTTTGCCTGTCAGTGGTAATGTTGCAGCATCCGAGAGCGGTTCATTGGGCATGGCTGGTGCGGGTGGATCCCATGGAATGGACTTTCCTGTGGATGACGATTCGTCAGACACGGAGACTGAAGACCCGGCAAGGCCACACCGGCGTGGGAGAGTAAACGTTGCGAATCCACGGACACCAGGAGGACGCCTTCTCCCCAGTAGGAGCCTTGAGATTGAGCGGCCTATTATTCAGTTGGATATGACTGGGGTTCTCCGGCGGAATGGGTAGGGATTTGTTGCACATGGATGATGGTCTTTGGGTCTTGTAAGAGCCGATACAGTTGGATAGAAGTGTTTCAGCACTGCTCTTCTTCTTCTTGGATTGTTGTGTTGTTGGGGTCGTTTGTTCACAATGGCACAGAACAGTGTGCCACAGCACAAAAATGGCGTGGGGAAGAAAGGGTTCCAGGGTTTCTGGATTATGGCTGGGGTGGTGCATTGTCGGCATAGCGCAGGATTGGCGGCGGCGAAATGATGGCTTCGTGTACAAAGTCATTGCTACTCATTGCATGGCGTTTGGGAGGGAGGGGGGTTTCTCTATGGAATCCAGAATGATACCATCACAATCTTACTGTTACCTACCTCCTCGGGGGGCTGCCTGATGCGTTGTAAGTGAGGCAAACTGCAGGCTCGGATGCGCCTCGACGGTCTAGACTCGGCTTAGGCATCCAACCATCTCCACGTTTCTCAACAAGCTGCAAACTCACTGCTGATATATGACGTAGTTTTGTGATTCGCTGAATGTGAAACCCGCTGCTAAACATGAAGG
>Ga0247760_1000393_pt1 | contig 48574 bp, 23 predicted proteins | sample UWRJL171409R4_FD_179936 | JGI IMG/M metagenome (GOLD analysis project Ga0247760, IMG submission 179936) | Plant litter microbial communities from Arlington Agricultural Research Station in Wisconsin, United States - UWRJ-L171-409R-4 | ecosystem: Environmental > Terrestrial > Plant litter >...
CCCTAATTTATCTCTCCCATTTCTACTTTAACCTCCACTTCTTCTATTTCCAGCTCTTTTATTACCACTTCTTTAACTTCCCCCTTTTTTACAACCACTTTTTTAACTTCCCCTTCTTTAAATTCCACCAGTTCCATTTCTACTTCCCCTATATCTGTTTATTCTACCCCTTAGCCCTTATACACATTACACCTTTCTTCCCCCTCCTTACACCCCTTTAAACACTTTAATCCATCTATTACACAGTCTAGCACTATACACCAGCATATATTACCCTGTAAAAAAGCTTCTATACCCTTATTAAACTAACCCTCTTCCTATTCCCCCTCCTTTTACCCCTTCTTCTACCCCTCCTTTTACTTAACCTGCCCTACCCACACTATAACCACCTTATTACACAGCCCATCCCACCTTACCTACCCACTTTCCTATATATAATCTTATAACCGTTATAATACCTTAATATATACCACTATCTAGATATTAGGGATATCCACTCCTATACCTAATATATTAGTAATTATAATAACCCACTTAAAATCTATCCACTTATATAACCGCTTAACTTTACCTAATGTAGAATTTACCCTACTATAATATATAACATATAATAACATCTTACCTAACTGCTTTACCTGTTTAATCTAACCCCTATATATAATAATCTTACCACTTTTACTGCTTAGTAGCTCTCCTTACATAGCCTTACAGACAGCCTCCTCCTCCTCCTTACTATTACTTACTACTTTTTAAACTTGGTAACTAATATTCCACCTTATAATACATTTATAAAACAGCTAAATATACTATCCTGCTAACCCTATAATATGGTAAAACCTCCCTACGTCCCTTAAGGCCAGCATAGCTGTTAGAAATACCACTTACACCTTAAAACCATATACTACCTTACTTACTAATATTATCTATAGCCGGAATGACCTGTTACTATCTAATACTGTGTGACACTTATTAATTACCACCTGGTCTAACTGCCTATACCTATATAACTAGTTTATAAAGACTTAAAAAGCCTTTATAACGGCAGACTTTAATGTAATAAATATAATTAACGCAGCTTAGTTACTACCCTACCTGTTCCAGATATGCGTATCAATCCCGCTCTTCTTACACTGTTAATATAAGTCCTCTTACAGTACCACTAACAGCACCACTATAATTATTACACCTTTAAGCAAATAAAATACTAGGAGTATAAATAATAAGCTTTTATTACCTTTTATCCCTATTATTTACACGATGGGATTATCACCTTATACAATAGCCTAGATTACCTTCTACTATATATCCTGGAACTGTATACCGTCACTTAGTATAACCTGTAACTGCCCTTCTAGATCTATTACCTAAAGCTGTTTAAACTATTAAAACTGTACCTCTTCTCATATACCGTTAAATACATCTCGTTTTCACTTCCTTAATACCCTACCAGCCTCCCTACCAGCCTTATCCTGGGTATTAAACCTTAAAAAGCGGTGCCACTACTGGCTAACCTCTTAAAACTAATCCCTCCATACTACTGTTCCCATTATCCCTTATTACAGCTCCTACGTATAGATCATCCCTATTATATACGTGTTATACCCAGCCTAAAGATCCTATATGCTGTTTAAGGCGCTGTTATCATCCCCGTCACCTATCACGTCACCATCATCCCACCTAAACGCCTTATATAAATAACGGTTAAAGATAGTAATGGCGATATACCTCCACACACTAATACTAATTTACATATTAAGTAACTACTTACTATACTATAACAGTACTTACCACATCCGGTTAGCTAACCACACACACTCCTGGGGGGTTATTACTTATTATACTCCTTCACTATCTAAAACGCTACCCTCCACTTTATAAACAGCACCCCTACCCTCCTTATTATTATAATAACACATTAGTATATAAATAAGTGTATAGTTAACTGTAAACGTATTAGTGTAACTGACTTTAAACCAGTTAGTGTAACTAAAAAGTAAACTAATTAGTTTAAAGCTTACTTACACACCAGCCAGTTAATAATAATAATATAATAAACGTACCTTACGTTATCTTCGCTCTAACACCCTGCTTATAATGGAGTGGAGATATCATTTACCGTACTAGCTGTAACGGGATTAAAGCACGTAATAATCTCGTTACCTTAAAGAAACGGGCTGGGCTTATCTGCCCCTTTCACTATCCCCTATACCTGCTGCCAGAACGGAAGTATAAGCTATAGATACCACACCAGCAGCTCGCCTACCTCTTAGGGTAAGTAGTGGTAGATAACCTTTACTTACTTACTGTTATGGTAATTCTTATGGTATAATGTGATAAAGTATATTATATTATAGTCGATTATAATATTTTAAATGCCTTTATTAGCCGTGTTACTATATTAGATCCCTATAACCTTTATTAATTACCCTGGTATTCCCTTAAGTAAGTGTAACGTGGTTAGCGCTCCCTCTTAGAATCTCTCCACCAGCTGCTTATATAATTAAATAGTGGCTGCCTGGTACGGCACCCCCCCTGACGTATCGTTAGAAGAAGTATTACCACTAGCTGGCCGTAACCACTCCTCCCGTTTACCTGGCTGCTGTAATAACTGTTGTATAACCCAGCCTTCTCTAGTGGCCAGCCACAAGTTACAGTTATCGTGTAAAAATAAGTACCCCACCTAATCTTTACTATAATTATCCTCTATCTTATCTTAAATAATGGCCGGCACAGACGTAAGATCGCTATTATCCTCTATTATTAACAGCTAACCTAACACTGCCCTTACCTTATTAATTAACACGTATACTATATTACTTAACCTGTTTATAGTAATGTGGATCCGCTGGTATAAGAGCTGGTCGTTTAGCCAGTTAACGGCGGGGCTAGCCGTCGTTATATACTAAATCCGCAGCCTGTACGACTGTGTGTTAAAGATCCAGTTAATCGGCCTGGGGTTAGTCTCTTATAAAGCTATAACTATAAACTGGCGTACCTTGCCGCAAATAATCTAATACAGCCTAATAACCGCCTCCGCCACATCGTCGGCATCTATTATCTGCTATAGCCTCCAGATCTTATCCTCCCGCTTAAGAACGGACTAATACACTATTAATACCTATATAACTTTAATAACAGTGGAATAAATAAGGGTGTAGTTTTTAGGCAACTCCCAGCCACCATCCTCACATATCCCCATTACAGCCAGCCCGCTAATAATACTACATTTATACTACGTAAGCTTATATAAGTGGTTAAATATTACCACTATTATATCTAAACAGAGCCAATTAAGTATAACCTCGCGTAACAGCTTATTTACTCTACTGGTATCATCTGTTATACCCTACACTTAACCCTTTATTAATTTATCTAACACGTTAAAAAGATCCCTTTACGTAGTAGTGAGCTTATACGGCAGCTCTAGCTCCAGCTTATCCTAAGTCTCCATCTGTGTAATAAAGCATAGTAACTACTAGAATATATCCTTATACTTCACCTATATATCCTCCTCCACCATACTGTTAAACGGCTTATGTGGCTTACTTACCAACTCTTTACAGTTAATTTTAAAGAGCACAGCTAGCCCGACCTAGCTGGCTGCCGTGGCACTACACACCTAGTCTATTACCCTATTTAAGCTTTATTATATTAGCTGTAACTTTAGCTTATTCTCCCTAATTAGCCTAATTAGCAGCCAGAGCACTTCTTTATCCTACCTTTACAGATATTCTGCCTAGCTAACACGCTGTAACTATAGGCTTAACTTAGTCTTCTTATCCCCAGCCTTTATAATCTGGTGCTTCTTAACTTTAAATCAGTTAACCTACGTCTAGTATATTCGTATAAGCCGCTACTTCTCCATTTCCACCAGGCAGTCAGCTAATAACACCACTCTACTATCCCAGCCTACCTTAAACTATCCACTAACAGCGTACAATAGGAAGAACCATTAATAACACACCCTTATAATCCACAGTACCTACTACTCCTACTTAGCCTTCTTCCTAACATTACCACCTTTCTCCCAATTATTCTTCCAGCCGTGGTTCTAACGGTAATGCTTTTAGATGGCCTAAACTGTCCTTATAATAAACTAACAGATATTACATTATATACTGTTTATCTTTAATGCTATAATAGATAGTATAGGCTTAACTGTTATTAGGGGATATATAAAGTCGCGCTGTAACACAGCTTAGTTATATATAATGTCTAGAATAGCCTTAATCGTTACTGTGATCTTAACCTGCTCTTTAGGCGTAATATAGTTATAGGATTTTTATAAGTAGGTGGGCACCTTGTCCGTTACGCATGTAAATTAACATGTTTTACATATAACGAACAGGTAGTTAGGTAAGCGAATAAATGGCTTTATACTACTTAACTTACAGTGGTGAACTTAGAATAGTTTCACGTTAAAATTTACCAACGCGTTAGACTTTAACTATTATATAATTACTTTTATTACCCCTTTTCGCGGTTAGCTGGCTGGCGAAGTGATAACGGGCCGGCAAAGCAATAATGAGCTGGCGAAGCAATGACGAGCTGGCGCAGCGATAATAAGCTAAATGTGTAATAACAAGCTTACACCCATTAACTTAATCGTGCAGCCCCTACACCCCATCAGTTTTTCACCACTGAACTTTAATGCCGCTTTTCTGCTTACCGTAACGATTTCTTCAAAAACTAACGTTAGTATTAGAATCGCCTCAATCCGGGCATTTCTCCCATACTATCATTTCTTAAATTAAGAGCTGAAAGGTCTACGGAGTTGACCCCCTGTCTTTTCAACGGAGTGGACCCCCTGTTAACAACGTCTCCACTTCTTTGTTAGTGCGCTTTTCAACGGAGTTAAGTCAACTCCATCGTGGCATTATGGATAGGAGTTAAATGACGGTAAAGATGAGGAGGATAAAGGTAAGGAGGAGGAGATATAGGAGGGAGAGGAGGAGGATAAGGGAGAGGAGGAGGAGATAGAGGAGTAAGGGTGGGGGTGAGGTAATATAACTGTTATATAATAGTAAATTATAATAATAACAGCCTGAATTTACAGCCTTACCTTCTTTTTTTAACATTATTTAATAATCCCATTAATATTTTAATAACCTTATATATAATACTGTAAAAAGAATCTGTAATAAATCCTAACTTATATAAAAATAATATTCCCTATTATATAATTAAAAAATGTTAATTTAAAAAGGAAGCTGTAATAAGAAGGTAATTAGCTATATTAACCTTAGATATTAGTTTTAAATTTACTTATTCCGTACGGTAAGTAAGCTATTATGAGAAGGTAACTAATTACACTGACTACTACCTACGCTATATAATTAATAAAGGTTAACCTATACACGAATAAGAATAAAAAGTATTACTACCTACACTATACAATTAATAAAGGCTAAACCATATATGAATAAAAATAAAGAGTACTACCTGTAACTTAAATTAACTAATATAAACCTATATATAAATAAAAACAAAGAGTATTACTGTCTATACTATACGATTAATAAAGGTAGTAAGAAGGTAACTAACTATATAGGTTTTGGTTTTGCCTGTTCCGTACGGTGTGAAAAGGAAGCCGTAATAAGAAGGTAACCAGTTACATTAACTATTACCTATACTGTACGATTAATAAATACAAACCCCATACAGTAAGCTGTGGTAAGAAGGTAACTAGCTATACTGGTGTTAGTTTTACCTGTTACGTACGGTAAGCTATAATGAGAAGGTAACCAGCCTTAGTCTTAGTTTTACCTATTTTAAACAGTAAGCTGTAATAAGAAAGCAGCTAGCCCTAATCTTAATTTTATCTGTTTTAAACGGTAAACTGTAGTAAAAAGGCAGTTAATTATAGTTTTAGTTTTACCTGTTCCGTATAACAAGCTGTAATAAGAAGGCAGCTAGCTATGGTTTTAATTTTACCTATTTTAAACAGTAAGTTATAGTAAGATAGTAGCTAGCTCTGGTCTTAGTTTTACCTGTTCCGAACGGTAAGTTATAGTAAGAAGGTAGCTAGCCTTAGTCTTAGTTTTACCTATTCCGTATAATAAGCTGTAGTGGGAAGGTAACCAGCCCTAGTTTTAGTTTTACCTATTCTAAATAGTAAGCTATAGTAAGAAGGCAGCCAGCCCTGGTCTTAGTTTTGCCTGTTCCGTACAGCAATCTGTAATAAGAAGGTAGCTAGCTATAATCTTAGTTTTGCCTGTTCCGTACAGTAAGCTGTAGTGAGAAGGCAGCTAGCTATAGTTTTAATTTTACCTGTTTTATACAGTAAGCCTGTTCTGTACGGCAAGCTATAGTGAGAAGGCAGCCAGTTATAGTTTTAGTTTTACCTGTTCTGTACGGCAAGCTGTAGTGAGAAGGCAGCCAGCTATAGTTTTAGTTTTACCTATTCTGTATAGCAAGCCTGTTCCGTACAGCAAGCTATAGTGAGAAGGCAGCTAGCTATAGTCTTAGTTTTACCTATTCCGTACAGCAAGCCTGTTCCGTACGGCAAGCCTGTTCCGTACAGCAAGCTATAGTAAGAAAGCAGCTAGCCATAATCTTAATTTTACCTGTTCCGTACGGCAAGCTTATTCTATACAGTAATTTATAGTAAGAAGGCAGCTAGCTATAATCTTGGTTTTGCCTATTCCGTACAGCAAGCTATAGTGAGAAGGCAGCCAGCCTTAATCTTAGTTCTACCTGTTCCGAACGGCAAGCCTGTTCCATACGGCAAGCCATGGTAAGAAGGCAGCCAGCTATAGTCTTAGTTTTACCTGTTCTGTACAGCAAGCCTATTCCGTACGGCAAGCTGTAATGAGAAGGCAGCTAGCCTTAGTTTTAGTTTTGCCTGTTCTAAACGGCAAGCCTGTTCTATACGGCAAGCTGTGGTAAGAAGGCAGCTAGCCATAGTCTTGGTTTTACCTGTTCTATATAGCAAGCCTGTTCTGTACGGCAATCTGTAGTGAGAAGGCAGCCAGCTATAGTCTTGGTTTTACCTGTTCCGTACAGCAAGCTGTAATAAGAAGGCAGCTAGCTTTAGTCTTAGTTTTACTTATTCTAAACAGCAAGCCTGTTCCGTACGGCAAGCCGTAGTAAGAAGGCAGCCAGCCATAGTTTTAGTTTTACCTGTTTTAAACGGCAAGCCTGTTCCGTACGGCAAGCCGTAGTAAGAAGGCAGCTAGCCTTAGTCTTGGTTTTGCCTGTTCCATACGGCAAGCCGTGGTGAGAAGGCAGCCAGCCTTAATTTTAGTTTTACCTGTTCCGTACGGCAAGCTATGGTAAGAAGGCAGCTAGCTTTAATCTTGGTTTTTCCTATTCTGTACGGCAAGCTGTAGTAAGAAGGTAACCAGCTATACTAGTCTTAGTTTTGCCTGTTCCGTACGGTAGGTGATAGTTATTAGAAAGCATAGGCTAAGCTCTTATATGATAAGATTTATAAGATAAGAAAGGTGTGTAGAATAAACCGACTAGGCAATTACAAAGCACAGGCTAAGCTTTTATATAATAAGATCTAGTAAAGTAATAAGGGTATGTGGAATAAACCGACTTAGCAGTTATAGGGAGGGTACTAACCAGTTTCCACAGACGACCTTAGGGGAAAGTTATACATGAGCCCACCCTAATAAGAAACTAAGGGTAAAAATAAACACTTAATAGAAAGTAACTAAAGTGTCGTACGATGTTAGAAGGACGTAAGGTAGCATGTGACAAGGTTAGGAATTAAATAAAACTGGTTACACGAAATTTAACTGGGAAAAACGTAACAGACTCTTATTTAGAAAAATCGTAACGGACTCTACCCCCTGCATACGACGGTGGCCTAAGCTCCTACACCACCAGAGCAACGGACTTTTGTAGAGTCCGTTAGGGAATAGAGGATAGGGTGTATAAGACAAGAAACACCTGTAATAAGCAAGCCCGTGTGCCTAGTGAAAGACCGTACTGTTTAAGTCAGTAGTAATCCTTCTTATACTACGTAATATGCGCTGCGCAGATTACTTATTTAGCGCGTCTAGGCAGACCAGGCTTTTAAGGCAGGCGTGAGTAGGCTAAAGGCTTAGCCAGTGTAATATTATTTCTGGAATTCCCTAACATTTAACTTGATTTGCCTAACTGATTTTTCTATAGTGTCTCTATCCCTTACCTAAGTTAGCTATTTACAGGCAATTAAGCAGCCAAAACAGCTATAAGCTGTCCAGGGTTCTGGGTGCGAAGACGCTTATAAAAGTGTAGCACCCATAAGTACACCCGCCATCCGTGCGGTACGCGACGGCAAGTGGGGGATTTACACCTTACTGTTCTGCCTTCGATCTTATAAGCATACACCACTTGAATTGCCCTAAACTCCGCCGCCACTGCATTTAAGAAAAACAAGGTGCCCTAAATGAAAAAAAAGAGACCTAATAGTATTAACAAGCCCTAAATCTTAACACCCACGAAGTGAGCAAAGATGCCACGGGCCCAGACATGACCGCTGACTCGGGCGGAGATCTGATAGATCCTAGGACATAAATGGCATGCAAAAGTGTCAGAAATAGCTCTATTTGCTAAGCCTCTTCGATAATATCGAGAGCGCAACCCCGCAACCCTCAGACCTTCCTGAGAACCTGGGCAAACGTCGGCTCGCTAAATGAAGCTAAAGTAAGATAATTATAGTCTGTAGATAGTCGTCCGTTCCTTCGTATCGATTGTTTCTTATACCTTTCCAGCATACCACGAGGCCTAGTCTTCGATAGTGGTCATCCTCTGGGGAGATAGGGCCACCTCTTCGGAGGTGTATGCATATAGTTACCTTGCCCCTAGTAGTGATGGATAAAGTTATAGATATCAGCGAACGACAGAAATCAAGTCCTTTACAAGGGCCAAAATGGCAGTGAAAGTACTAGGATGTGCCGCTGCATATTGACATGTCCCAATAAGTTTGTATCAGGTACCGCTAAGCTGCATATTTTCGCTAAGAGGATTATGTATCATATCGGCTCAACGTGGTGCAAAAGCCACGGTTGGGTAGTCGGAGGAGACCACCGACTTACACCGGGCCGATGGGCCGTTAACGGGTGGCGCCGTTATAGGGCACCATCAACATCAATTGCCGATCACGATTCGCCTCCCACTCGTGCGGTCTGGCACATGTGAAGAAGCCCACACCCACATTCGCGAGGTGAATACCGCACTCACCCAGATCCAACAGAAAAAAAAACCAACCCCTTTTCTGTAGCACACCGCAAAACAAACATTGACAACATACTCCCCCAACCATCTCTCCCAATACTTCCGTCACATCCAACTCCTCCCATCTTCCCTCAACCTCAATAGCGCAACCCTCACCAACCTCCGGACCCTCATAACCCACCATTGACTCCCCTTCGAAAGTGTCTCCCACCACTACCCCCCCACGCACACCTTCTCCCTCGACCCGCAAGACCTCCTCGCCAAGATCATCAACCGCAACCGCAACGGCTGCTGCACATAGATAAGGTCACGAGGAAGGTGAGTGAGAACTCGTAGGTGTTAAGACAGTTAAAGACGAAAGAGGACAGAGTGGCGGTGTTGCAGAAGTGGTTTGGTATCGAGGTAACTGAAGTGGAGAAATAGTGAATTACGGAACTGCAGCTGCTCAAAACGTCTCGTCTTATCCTGTAACTGTTTCCGCGCTTTTTAAATCTGGGACGAGTTGATGAGTGCCTTCCACGTTCGGCATCTCCCTGAGGTGACACGGCCCGCAACAGACTCGATCTCACTGCAGGCGGCGAGGATGTCGTCTAGGGCGGCGTGCAGAAAGAGGGTGTTCTCTGCCAGGCTCTGAGCTGTGTATTTCGAAACGATGTAACCTCGCCGGATCTTTTCCGTCCAGTCTCTTATCAGTTGCATCTCGGCAACAAGATCGCGGAAATCCTGGACAGCCCGGCCCGTGAGGGTCTTCCTGGCAAGCTTGAAGAGCCATGCGAGAATGGACTTGAACCCAACGATGATGCTAACGAGTGCCAAAGCTTCAGGAATGACCAACGTCATGTCGACTGCTCTGTGTGATGAGGTGTCCTTCGTGAGAAGATGACAGGGTTTGGTGAGGAATAGAAGTGGAGGACAAAAATGATTTCGACGCTGCGGGATGGTCATCCGGATAGCTGAATTTGCCCCTGCTCTCACTCTCACACTACTCGGGCGCGCAAATTCGCCTTGGGCTTTCTTGCACGTTGATGGTGCGTTGTGCAGGTTGATGCTGACGCCTAGCGAATCAGGGCACTTCACACAGACGTCACATCATGAGATTTGAGGTACAGTACGGACTACTTTACTTGCAGCTGCATTAGCGTCCGACGGCTGGAAGGTGCATTTCAGCCTTGAGACTGCGCCACGCACCGTAACAATTTTTCCTTAATTAGAATAATGTTCAGCTGAGAGCTCAGTGAATGTAACTCAGAAAAAGAATTCATACTCACCGCCCAATGAAGACTACAAATAATAACAGGGGGGCGCCCAAACAACCTACTGCCCAAAACTTGCCTAATCCTAGCTAGCCCTGTTGTAACACGAGTCTGTTCGTCAGTCTTCCTACCATTTCATTTCCCTAGCTAGATGTGGCCTTCTCGAGTATGTGCCTCAGCCTACCAGGTTAGCGAAGATGTTAGACATCCTGCTGTCTGTATAGGAAGGTTGAATTTGACAGTAATTAGTTCAGTAGATCTCCAAATTCTCGTCAACGTCCTACTGATACTCTATGTGAATAGAAGATGGGTTCCTGTATAAATCGATCTGCTTAGTGGATCTGTCACGCACGACTAAGGCAGGTATCTACAAGCCCAGCACTTCGAGCACTAGGAGATATATTATTATGTATGGCTAGAGAAGCCTCCAACAGCGATCTCAGATAAATGGCCTCAGACCTAAAAAGCAAGTCCCTGCAAGCTTTGCTTTTTGGAACAATCCCCAGAATGTATTTGGAGTGACAAAATGGCTATCCTATTCCTAGCTAAATGTAACATGCCACAGTCCTTTTCACTGGCATATGAGTGGTGCGTCCCTGAATTACCCGCAGGTATTGCAATGGTTGCAGCAATTGACACCGGGGGGGCAGCAGCAGCTTGCGGGATCCCAGCCGGAACACGGGCATTCTTTGCATTGACGCTTATCCAGCGCGGTCAGTCGGGCCAGAACCAAGGATCCGTCTTCCATCTGCACGACCCCTCTATTGCGTTGAGAGAGATCCGGACGGGGGACCTGAAAGGGGGAAGTTAGCGATACCTCGATCAAATACATTCATTATTACGGTGAGTAATGCGGTCACGCACCTGCGGGGAAGCGGCGGCCACCGCGAGCCAGTTGAGGTAGATGATGAGATGCGAGGAGAGCTTCATGTTGACTGATTTATGGACGAGTAAAGGGGGAAGAGCTGAGCGTTTGGTGGTTGTTGTGCCGGAGGGTGAAAATGGCAACATCGATAGCGAGACCACCCATATATGTATTTATACTTGAGAAACACTCATAGAGAGGATAAGAATTTGAAGTCTTAACATACGCGGCATTGTCACGTGAGCTATCCGAGGTATCGGACTCTCTTGCCGCTGTCTCCACAGATCTCTTCGTCGAGGGGTTTCGTCCGTGTCTAGATAACCAATGCCTCTATATTGAGGTTCCACCGAGATGATCCTTTCCAGGCAGCAACGATGATCGTTGCCCTCACGGGCGAGCGATACTTCCAGGACCTTGCGGAGCATAAATCAGAGTTGTAGTTCTCGGATAGTTTAGGTAGTGTCCGAGGGAAACCGATTCGGTAGAGTTCCTTCATCTGGCCTCGATACAGCGGGCGGCATATTCGAAGTTGCAGTATAATGGAATCTCGCAAAGATACCTGATCAGTTGAACGCGGGCATGCATGTGGAGCCCGTAAGCTAGGTGATGCCAGAGGGGCCCAAGTGTACTCCAAGGCCGGTTTTTGCGGAGGGAATATTCGGTGAAATTACCTATTCTGGAAAACAACAAACACCCATGTGCAGCGATAAAACCCTAAATTTGTCTGTGTCCACTACTAACAACGGCAAAAACACCCACTGTCTTGCGCCCAGAAACCCCAACCATTTCCCCAAATTTATACCTCCTCTCTGGAAAATCCATCATTTCAGTTTCTCCCACTTCACTCCGAGGAGGCGACCGAGAAGAAGGAGATGAAGAAGATGAAGGGCAAGTAAACTCCGCCGCAACCTCTGAATCACAAAGATAATACACCCTCCCTGCAAGACTCGCCGGATCGATGGGCATATCAGGGTACTTGACAAACAGCAAAGCCCAGCCCAGCGCGATGATCATGAAGGCCAGACTCCCCACCGCCGTCCAGGCGCAGATGATGTGCAACTGCCAAGTCTGTACGGGAGAAAAGGGAACGTTGGAAAGTAAGATTGGCGTGAACTTAGCGAGGATGTCGCAGAGGGCGATGACCGAGGGGAAGAGTTCCCGGCGGAGGAACACCGAGGAAAACAGGCCTGTGAAGACGGTTGTGGGTGGGGTTGTTGTCAGAGCTGAGAGAGGGGCGCCGTTGGGAGCGCTGGCAAGGAGGCGGTAGGGTTCGACGGTTATTATTCCTGTTTTGGGGCAGTGATTAATCCAATTTTCTCAAGGTGGTAAAATGCAGGAGTAAAACTCACGAGCATAGTAAGCATCCCAGAAGGAGGTCAACACTACACCAAACCCCGTGAACAATACCCGGACGCCAAAGTCTTGCTGGTTCATAAACTTCTCAAATACCGTGTCGGGGTCCTGTATAGCCGTGTAGTACGTGACGAGAATGATTAGTCCGGCCATGTACAGGAGACCACAGCATTCATACATCTTTTTGGACGAGATGCGCTGGCCACGGCCCATCCTGAACAAGGCTCCCTTGACCAGCGTGCCAAATCGCGAGTCGTACGTTCTTTTCCAGGCGCTACAAATCTTTTGTTGCAGAGTGGCTCGAGACCTGAATGACTGGCTGGCCACCATTTCTTTCTCGTCATGTTCGACAACAAGAATCCCATACTGCATTTCCCGTCGCCCTCCTTTGGAAGAGGCAGGAAAATACCCCAGCAAAAAACGAAGCCCACGAAACGCATCAATGACGTGCTGATCTGAGATCTCGTCTTTGCCCCCCGCCGTGGTCGCCGCCTCATCTCCAAGACTCCTAAACGCCCCCCTCAGGTCTCCATTCTGCACCAGCTTTGCCGTAGCCGCGATGCCTCCCTGCGGCCCCGCCACGCCAGAGCACCACTTATTCCATGGCAAGAGCAACAACCCCGCGGCCCCAACCACCATGGCCAACTCGACGGTCAATATCGCCTGCAACGCCCGTGCCGGAGCGAGAAACACCCCCACGCCGATGTAGCAGCCGGAAAAGTCATCGTGCTTGCAGTGGCCGGCGAGCCGGATGCCCACCGCCTCGCTGGACAGCGCGGTGGCTACTGCCGGGAGCAACACGAGCAGGTGCGCCAAGAGGGGGAGCGGGTCTTTGTCCTCGCGGGCGATGCGCAAGCTGGTGAGGGCGTTGCCGAAGAGGCCGTGGGGAAGCACGAGGGACTGCGCCGCGGTGGCGCCGCCGTCTGGGGTCTTTTTCGTCAGGCGGTGGAAGGGCAGGAGGGCAGTGAGGTTGGAGAGGAGCATCTCGGCGAGGATGGATAGGAGGATTGCGCTCAACACGGGGGTGAAGAAGGTGGCCCAGTATTCTGGGTTGGTAAGCATGTAGAAGCCGGAGCCGTCGGTGAGGAAGGTGGATGCGCTGGGCATGGCGGCTTCGGTGACGGTGGCGGTGGGGCTTCCTTTTGCGTCGGTAAGGGTGACTACGGAGGTGATTCCGCCTGGGAGAGGGACGGTTTCCTGGGCGATGGAACGGCCAACAGTGACTGTGGCTGTTGGGGCGCCGCGGCCATCGCGGAGGGTAACGACCGAATCGCTGAGATAACGGGTGCTGGTTGTGAAGGGGACGCCGTTGGAGTCGGTAAGGATGTAGAGTTGGGCGGATAGGGTAGCCGTCGGCCATCCTCGACTGTCGCTTAGGGTAGTAAGCAAGAGAGTTGGACTTTCTGTGGGTGCGGAGATGGAACCGAGAGCGGTGCTTGTCGTGTAGGGTGTCCCGTCTGCGTTCTTCAACGTGAAGACGACCATCTGAACTGTTGCGGTTGCGGTTGGCGAGCCCCTCTCGTCTCGTTCGGTCAGGGTGGTAGTGACGGGGTTGCAGTTACCATGTAATGCAAGGCCCGGCACGCCGTCAACGGTGTCGCACGGCATTCTCGACCCGCCCTTCTTGGCGCGAACATCGATCTCGGAATGGACCCAGCAGCCGCCCTGGTCAAGCGACTTCTTTTCCATGTCGGTCGACTGCTTCCACCGCTTCCAGCAGTTATCATTGTGAAAGACAAAGGAGCCTGCGTTGCACGTGATGGCACCCGCAGATATGAATGCGCCTCCAATCCCATCGGTGACGACATCACGGCAGTCTTTATCCGACGCCGTGGCTTCGAACTCGGCGTCTAGGTCTCGATAGTTAAAGACAGTGGACCCACCTCGGATGCTCAGCATCCAGACAAGGCCGATAGTTGGGCCGGTCAGCTGGCCGTGTTTCGAGAGGCCCGGGATTCGTGGCTGGAGGGAGGAGTGGTTCCAGCCTTGAGATTGGTTCCCCGTCTGCAGATACTCGAGCCACTCCGGTGCGTAGGCCTGTCGGCCGGCGAAAGCGACGGGTGGCCGCAACACTGTGCCGTTGACCGTGATATTTGTGTCTCTCGTCATGTATGCCGAATTGCTCCGGAGTGTGGTGGACATTGGGGTCTGCCTAGCCTGAACAAGCTGTGTTGTGAAAAAGACGTCTCGGTCTTGCTCAAGACTCGGGTCCTGCGCGGCCGGGATCTCCTGGACGCCGTGCTGGGCGGGGAGGCTTCGACAACCCCATTCTAGGATTCCGATCAGAAAGATGACGTACGAAGTGAAAACGACGAAAAAAGACCACCGCAGAAAGATAGGCCGGTAGTTGGGCGTCTCCATGGTGGCATCCCGGTGTTCATCTCTTGGGCGCCTGTCTGTGTTGCGAGACATGATGGCATGATGTGAAATTACTGTGTAGGTTTTTGTCTGTTCAATCGTCCTAATTGCAGGTGCAGCGGTCGAGAGAGGCAAAAACATCAGTTGATGATAGATCTGCTTCGGCGAGCCCTCTGAGAGCAGGACCTGAACCTTATTTCCTCTGGTAGGTACCTTTGGGTCCTACAAAGTTTGAGAACACTATAGACTTGTGGCGCAGTGAAAGTGCCAAATGAAATCGCTAAGCGCTAGAATCGAGTTTATCCAATCACTTAACGTCCAGCGGCTAGTCTACGCGTGTAACCATAAGCCCATAGCCTGCCGGTCACTAAATAGCACTTTAGCCGAAACCGTGCAGTGAGGCGGTGTTCGGCAGGAATATGTCATCGTTGTATGCCAGATATTGCGGTACTATTAGAGTAAGGGGTCAGCTTTTACATGTAGTTGTTATTCCTTCAACGATATCTCGCCAGTTAACAACCCGGAAAGATGGGATTTGCAGACTTCCTCAGATTCGACGAAGTTGCATACAAAGCAAAGGTCGCAACTCTTTCAACCGCGGAGTTCTAGCAGCGAGAAGCTCAGAAAATTCGTTAGCAGGTGTCAGCCCTGGCAGGCATTGGGGTTGGGCCACTCGGGTCGTTCGTAGCAGGGCCTTCGGCTCTCCCTTCTGCCGCCTTTAATTAGCGCCAAGGAGATATTTCGAAACAAAAACTCCAGATCTATCAGCTGAACTGCAGCGATGAGGCGTTTTGCTTGATGAAATGATATTAGTCGATGTGGCGATTCCGGCGGCTATCGGTATCGCAGCGGCAGGAATCGGCGGTTGTGCCGATAAGGCAGTAGGCCGATCACTGATCGAGACAATTATTGGTGGACATGTCACTGGAGAGACTGGTGTAAAGTTGGCTGGGCGGGCTTTGGATGTTCGGCATGCAAGTTAGCCGCAAATAATGCACGGGGGCACTGCGAATTCAATCAGGCGGGGGTGAAATGAGACCAGCAGGAGGATCAGTTGTCGCGCGAGAAACAAATTTCAAGGTCTAATCTCTAGCGGAGTGCCAGTCTCGCTCTCAGTCTTAATCAGTACAACCCAGCAACCCTGACAGTGTGGGTCTGGGTCTTCGTTCTGCCAGGGGGTCTAAGGCTTGCCTCCTTCGGAATAGTGCGCTAAGGCCGTATCACCACCTTTGAGGGTTCACCTCGCTCTACTTATGATTGCTCTAGTATCTCTCTATCTTGTTAAAGGGCCTCGTTTTAAACGCAAAATACGGCACTATCGCATCGAACAACAGTATTTTGAGCCCTCTGGCTACTCTAGCGAGAATAAGGATGATGAGGAGTACGTACTGTTGGCTTTAGGTTTGAGTTTTGCGTGTCTCGTTTAATTAGCATTATGTTTGTGTTTTGAGCTGGGAATGTTAGTTAGCTTATTTTTTGTATGGGTTGCTAATAGACAGAGAGCTTTTGTGGATGTTGCTACATTTGTTACGGGCAAAGTGATATATTTTGGTACTGCATAGGGTAGTAAGTATTACTTTATGGCTGCTTTCAACGCGAGATCGACTTGCGAGAATGGTTAGATAGGGCGAGTATCTTCAGGGTCTGATTCTGGCACATTATTTCTGTTTGTTTAGTGCCTGTACGCAAGGTATAAAAACGGAAATTTCGTGTGCCCAGATCTGTCTCATAAAACAGCCTGGTACATTAAGTAAGACGAATCTAGGTATGTAAAATTTCCTTTTTCGTTCATCATCCTAAACTAAGGTAAGCTGTGGCTGATTTACCTTAAGCTTTCTCTGGTTCTTTTCTGAGATAGGTGTTACGGCCTGCACCGGTGAGGGCTGAGACAGGTCGTAGGAGTGATTCGTACTCAGGAGTACAAGGCACAGCCTAGGGTAAGGGAGATCCAAAGACTGAATGATGAAGCAAGTTCCTCGCAGACGGTTACACTGTCACAGTAGGCCGCTGCTCTATAATTCACAGGTAAGCTGAACAGTAGAGCACAAATGAACAATGTAATTACTTATGTGAGGAGCCAAGATTCCTCACTCGATCGTGGGTACGATAGTGGCTATCTATAGTAAGCTAGTCTGGAGGTAACTTGTAACCTGCTCGTCGGGTGCGAGTGCTCGTTGCGCGAGCGCTCTGCAGAACACGAGCGTGGTGCTCGTTGAGGTTGAGGTGATCGCAGTGCGATCACTTCGCAGGGCGCGAGCACACCTTGATTGGTCGCAAGGGCTTCGGGTCACCGTATGGTAGCTTTTTATGTTGATAAAGTAAAGTATAATTTCAATGTCAGAGTGGAGTAAGGTGGCAAATCTGAACACGATTTTATTACTCGTATGTTTTTAGCTCTCTGGCAAAGCTAGAGAACCTCTATTATAAGTGTAAATCATGGCAAGCTATTGCGCATCAGTTTACTCGGCTGTGGCAACCTATTACAAATTCACAGTGTGTGCATCGTGGCAATATTGTGGAAATGGGTGACTAAATGTAGCAGAATCAATAATTATTTCCGTCAATATCTGATGCTTAGTAATATCGATTGATTTTCAATCAATATATCGCTGACCACCCTGCCTAATAGAGAAGAACATGCGGATAAAACTGCTGTCCAAGTTCGGTTTCGTGCTCTAAGGTCCTCGTTCAGCCGCACTCCACCCCCTAGCAGACCTCGGACGGACAAACCGTAATATAAATTCTTAGGCGCATCTTTTCCGCTTCGGGATTTCCGTGGCGCCTCTTCACCCGCAGCCGATCGACGAGCACCGCGAGGGCTGCCAGGCGGGCAACCCAGTTGCCGCTCGCTCGCACGACGATTGGATCCGGTGGGAGGTTAAGAATCTCGTCCCAGCAGTCGAGCGAGATGAAATTCTTGCCTGTCGGCACCTTTTCGTGACCGTGGTACGGCTCGAGCGCGTTATGCTGTTGCGGCATACGTCGGACCATAGAATTGTGGAGCGCTGCGATGATGTCGATATCGGCGACCCACGGTGTCTCTGTTATGGACCGACACAACGGATTCTAACATCGAGACCTGGTTGTCGCCCCGCCCCCAGCCAATAGCCCCGTCGTATATGGGCGTGTATGCCTCCGTGAATGACAGGTGCATGCTTGTTGCCGAGAAGCTGTCCTCGGCTAATCCAGCGAAGCTTCGGTAGTTGGCTGTTCTCCATGCGGACTTGTCGATCTCCCACCATCAAGTCTTTCGGCGGTAGGAGCAATGTGATGCCAGAGTTTCCTACCTTAGCGGGGATATAGGGCACCGAAATAGCCTTGTATAGGACTGTAATCCTTGCCCAGTCACCCCAAGCCTTGCAGAGGGCCTCCAAGCCTTGCGGCAGGTGCGATAGGTGGTTGATTTAGTGGCTCCAGCGACTCAATTCAGGGCGCTGCAACAAAGGCACTTTACATCGATTCACATCCATCCACTGCAAGGGAGGCCATGGCACCAACTTTCCACAATGCGCACTCAATCAAATGCAGGCGACGGAGTGCCGGCATTTTTACCATTGCTGTACAGGCTATATCGCAGCGATTCAGTGCGAGCCATCCCACAAAGGCATTTGCGGTGGTGAAGGCCATTGCACATCGTGCAGGGTGTGTAAGCCAGGCCAGCGGTTGCCGTGCCACTGCTCAGGGCTAGCAATTCAGGGGCTCCATTCCATTAGGTTCAGGGGCAGGGGCTGGCTTCCCCGCAGTGCCTTCGCACCAGTGCCCTCGATTCCATTGCTTCTATGGCCTTGGATTCCATTGCTCCCATAGCCTTAGATTCATTACCTCCGTGGCTTTCAATTCAATCGCTTCTGTTACCGTAGATTCAGGCACTAGCTCACACCACTTCCACCTCCATTAGCCGCACCCTACCGCTCACACCACAACAATTGCACCTTCCTCCTCTCCACCACCAGCCATATAACCTCGCGTTACTTCCCAATGGTTAATTAGAATCAACATTTTGCTTCACTGGCTTAATTGGCAATTGCCTCGTAAGTGCGCATGTGACCTCCTGTTCGAATCGTAATTGTGACTATTGTAAAATGTGCAGTAGAAAGCCCCAAAATTGAAATCCACCGTAGAAAGCCCTGTAGAAAAGAAGGTGTACTGAAAAGTGGCCTAGGCCCCCTGAACGGAGCCTGGGAGCGCCCTTTTTTCGCGCCACTAGCCAGAATCCTGTAAGGCTTATTTATCCCGTGCAAGGGTTACAGTCCTTAGTTAGGATATTGTTTGGGGCATGGCTTAGAGCTCTGTACAAGCCCTGCACAAGGCCTATATCTCAGCGGGTACTCTCGGTAAGGTAGGTACGTTTCCTAGAATATGCACGAATTGGTGTGGCTTGCTCGTTTCGTATGGGTCTGAGAGGACATGAGCTAAGACCGTCAAGGTAATCGGTTATTAGCGTGGTGTCATTCGCTTCTCGCATCCCGGCTAGAAGCTGGGGAGAAGATTCTGGGCTTGCGATAAATTAGGTCACCTCTGCGGCTGCGTACATAGAGTCCCCACAGCAAAGGGCAAAAACGTCTGGCAAGATCTCGACATCTATATCGCAACTTCCGGACTCCAAGTATGCTATACAGGCGAATGCAGCTCCTCGGTCCACCACCAGGTTAGCTTGGATATGGCTCATGCTGGCGTTCGCATGTTGTCGGGGTTGTCTAGGTGCTGGTGCTTCGCTAGACTTGCGCACCGCTTTAGCGGTCCCGTGAAGCTCGTCTGACCTACTGTCATTGCCAGTCTGGTAAACGTCATCTGAGCTGCTGTCAGAGGAAGAGAAAGATTCATTACCAGGGCCGTCTTCGTCCCCGCGATATGATAAATCTCTCCCAAGAGTGGCAGAAGCCCATCTTGTGCGAATGAGCGGCCTATCCAGAGCACCGGTTGATACGGTAGCCTCTGGCAGTGACTCGTAGATAAGCCCTGCCGTGGAGAGAGCGTCGAGGGTCTGGCGGGGCATCGACTCAGAACTGGATCCGTCTTGAGGTATTTGAAACGCCTGTTCCGTAGTGAGCCATTCGTTCTTTAAGCAGAGTGAGAGGTTATCCAGTCCGAGTTGAAGGGAAGATCGGAGTGGGGAGGACCACATGGAAATAGAATCCTGGTCCTGGCCCGGCCTGCATGTGACTAGACGCAGAAAGGCTACTCTTTGATCGATGTCGTCGATCTTAGAGACCTGCGAGTCAAAGGAGCAAAGGGATTTGAGGTTCATAAAGGGGTCTTGAAGAGACTTTCGGACTCCAAAGAAGATTTTCCACCTCCTCCTTCCCAGCTCAAGAAGCCTGTTTACGACGTCGAGATTATGTCCCTTAAGGCGGAGGTACTCAAATGCGGTCTTGCAGAAGATACGAATCCAGTAGGGTGTAGGGTGGGGATAATCTTTCCGGTGCAACACTGCAAAGTATTGGAGGATCTGGTTGTCCCTAGCCTGTGTGTTTTGCCAGAGCGCAAGGGTAGCTCATAGTGCGGCGTAAGCGAACTGACTAAAGGTCACCTTGGAGGAGATGGAGTAAACCTCGGAGTCTCGCCTGATATGATAACTGTAAAACCGTAGATGTGCGAGGGACAGGGACTAGTAGAGCCTACGATGCGTATTGCTGCTGATAATCTCGGCCCCCGGATAACGGGACTTCGTTTCGGCGTTTAGGCCCAGGGACATTGTGCCGCTTGGTGGAATGAGGGGGCCGTTTATGGATACTTGGGTAGTCTTCCCGATGGTGACGACTATGTCGGGATACAAATGGCATGCAGACACACCGAGTAGAGCGGCACCGCTGACCGTTAGAGGTTGCCCACTGACTAGATCCTCCAATGTTCGCATGGCAATTTTCCAAGCATCAATGACGCTAGAGTACGTGTGAATGTCTTTGTTGATGGGGAGATCCAGGTTGTCGAGAATAAGCTCGAGTTGCTTTTGTTTGGTCTTTTTGATCCTGTCAGCGGACTGTAACCACGTACGAGTACTGTTGTGCCATTCGGTCAGCTGAGCGCGTGGCATGTCGAGCTTGGCGGCTGCGGCGTATGTGCTGAACGGCAGTCCTATCCCGCGGTCGAGACTTGCCACGATCTCTCTCTTTCTCTCCCTAACGAGCTCAACCCATATTGATGTGGCCTCTGGGGGTTCCCATGCGTGCGCCAAGAGACAGGCTAGTAACTGGACCTGTATTGCCGTGATGGATGATGTCGCTGCCGCCCAGATGCCCGCGCCATCGATGCTGACAAGCGAATCGAACAGTCTGCTGGGCCCTGTGTGCGATGTGTCGCGTTTCGACGCTGCCGCTATTTCGGAGACCCTCTTGCCATATGCCTTGACCAAATTTGGTGTCGGGCCGCAAACACCCTCAAAAAGATCCCCAAGTGTCCGCGCTGTCGTGTTGATTGAACCTAGCTCAGCTTCCTTCTTCTTGTTTGCCGATAAGCTTCTACCCAATGCCCTAAACTCCTCTGGAGCTTCGTATTTGACGATGGAAAAGTCGATCTTAATGCTGCCCCCTTAACCCCCATTCCCTCGCCGGCCAACGCGTGTCAAGATATCTCGCCGAGCCCCCGAGACTCGAAAACACACTCGTTGGCCTCTCGACCGGTACGACCGACATCGCTATTGCCGAAGCAGCTCACATGAAGCGGATCGCTGAGGAGCTCGCAAAGTTGGCACAATTCTGACTTTGTCGTCCACGACATCGATTTCCCACGACGACCAACTCAATAGACCTTCATGGCGTGTTGATAGCCGGGCTGCTTAACGGAGCGGGCCCCTTGTCTAACGGTGCTTTCAGAAACGGTGCTGATGTTCATGGGCGGATCATGGCAAGGAATGGTTGGAAATCTTCATGTCCCAAAGTATTTCCATCTCGTGCGCTGGATTTTCTACTGTACAGCAACGTGACGGAAAATATAACATACCGAATAAAGCCGGAGAGCGCCATTCCTGCCCCTTCACTTTCTCCCAAGCGTTCCATCTTGTTTCTTTCTTACAGTGACAACGGAATTCGCTCATGCCTACCGCTTTTCAAGCCAATGAGGAGTCAATCTCGCGTCTGCTGAAGATAGTGAGGTGCGCCAGTCTGAAGGCCAAAGGGCCCCCCCACCAGATATGTCCATCTCTCTTTTACCTGCACCCTACCCCTCAATATTAGAACAAACTCTCCACCGGCTTCTTCATTAAAAAACATACAGAAACCCCACTTTTCACTGAGCGGCACCAAACCGCTTCCCTCTGATGCAACCAATCCCGTGTTTTAACGCATAGCCCTGCAGGGGAGCAGGGCGTCCCGCAAACCTCATCGAGACTACATGCCCATGCTGCAGCATTACACCCCGAAAAATGCTTGAATAGCTGGCTAGGTACATATATTTATTTATTTTTCGCCCAGTAGCAACAGGACTTCCCCGAATACAGTACTTGATTTCCGCGCTCACATTCTTGGTTCCTTCCTCAAATATCCCCCCTTCCAATTCCCTGGTGCCAAAATGGTCTAGCGTGAGAACGCAGACCTTCCCCTTCTCGGACAGGCCGTTTATAGCATTAAAGAATAATTAGATTGCCGTTGCTCGGTTGTAAGAAAGTGTACGTGTCCGATTCCCCCAACGCTGCCCCGATAAGCGGAATCCCGACCATACAGTCCTGGTCTGGAAGGGGTCCGTAATTGAGTAGCCCAATCGTCTCGGTGGCGGTAGTAAGGAATGCAAGGGTTATCCGGAGACTGCCACTAACAATCTCGAGTGCATCCCTCCTGGGCCCCTAAACCCCTTTTCTTCTGACAGAATCTCTTGGATTCAAGATTTCCTAACACTAATTCTCAAACTACAAGCTGGCCATTTTAGGAACAGCGTTTTAGGCATGTGGCTTGATGGATCGAAGCAGTCCAAAATACGCTGTGATCTGCCGCCGACTGCCCTATATTTGAGTCTGTGATCTTTGAGCCTTAGATCTAGAGACACTTTCCAAAGCAGCAAAAGGGTAGGGGTCAGCAATGTATAATCAGCTGGGGCCTGAAAGTGCAACCAATTTCCCATCATCAGACTGCCCGCCGTCGCTTTCACTCGAACCATATCGCCGGTCTGCAAGAGGACAATGCAGGTGAGATGGCGCTCCAGATCGTGAATTCAGCGGCATCCGCCTTCTTATTGCGGGACGCTCGTTTGATAAGGCGAATCGCCACGCTGATCGTTACCAAGCTATGGATGGAGGAATTGGTGTAGTGATAATGAGTGAATGGCTGGCCCCCCAAAAAGTGCACAAAAAGGCCCAGATGTCGATGCCATACCCAGCACCACAAGTACAAGAAAACTACCTTTACCCTTTGTATATTTTTACAGATACCCGAGGAAAACGCAAATATCAGTACTCATGTGGCGAGGACTTGCTTCGGCCGAGATGGCTACACAAACTTGTAAAGTAAAGTGCAAGGTAGTCTGCACGCCCAGACACACTGTCAGCCTTATCCGCCTTCACAAGCCTTAGCTACCTTAGCTTACAAAGCTTACAAAGCACCCTATATTCCCGGGCAAGGTAGTACAAAGTTATTCCAAAATCACGTCCTGAACGTCGGGAAAGTGGATCCGGCTCTCGCCATACATCATGCTGTAGACGAACGCCTAACCGACAAGTCTGTACCGCTGCCGCTGCTGCTATCATACAAGGGAGATTGGTGGTAACGACGGCCGGAGGATGACGGGTGTGTCAGAGCCTGATAGAACCTATACCTCATCGCCGGCACACATGTCGGCCGGACCGAGGCCGAGTAGCAGGCCGCCCTGGGTCCGAAAGACAGCCCTGCAGACCAGGCATAACTCGCTTTGGCGTCGGAACTCGCCGTTGAGCAGGTTTGCGCCGATAAAATAGCCGTAGAACTTTTGGCGGGCAGTGTCGCCGGCGACAGCCTTCTCTACGCCCAGGTCGGAGCATTCCCTCAACTTTTTTATCAGGAACGGCATACCGTATGGAGACCTGGTTAGCTCGGATCGGAAGGCGAAAATAACGGGCGTGTAGCGGTGTTCGCCAAGTGAGCGGTCGAAGTGGACGATGTTGAAATGGTGGAAGCGACCGACAAGCTGATCCGGCAGTGAACGCCTGGGGGTCCAATGGGGCATCACTCAGCGCAACGTGGTCTCTATAAAATTGATTGCGAGCGAAATATTTTCTTAGCAACTAGATCCAATGCGCCAGCTGTTTGCCATGGTGGTGAACCGGCTCCCTCGCGCCCTCCATGACAATCCTCCGCCGTCCCATTCAACAACACTTTCGTCATGGCACGCAGACTCGCGAGTCTCATCCTGCGGCAACTCTTGTACTCCGCTGCAGTGGTGCAACTTTAAGGGAGTTTTGCCCTGACCATGGATGGAGTATCATCGGGCGATGGAGGGTGAGTGAATCCAACACCGAGCACCTGCGATGATTCGTCAAGATCGCCGTTGCATAAGTTATCGCCTGTTGACATCACCCATCTTGGTCTATCTACCTGAATCTAAGTACGTACTCCTGCAACCACTCTTCCTCCGCCCATTTGAGCGACTCGGTGGACGCTCCATTCTCCAGAAGAATCTGTGCCATTCCCGCATCCAGGGATCGTACTGCGAATGACAGCGGAGTTCCTAGACTCCGGTCCCTCCACTCAATGTCCGCCCCGTTGGCTAGAAGAAGCCGTACCATAAGTCGATTGCCACTATTAATAGCGAGCCACAACGCCGAGCTTTCTTCGTGTAGAAAACTAATATCCCTACGTGTGATTTTTGCGCCCCTCTGCAGAAGCAGCTCAACCACGTCTTTGTGCCCCATCCTAACAGCCTCGAAGAGCGTTGTTGATCCGACTCCCGTGAAAAGGTAGTCCATCGATTCGATATCGGCCCCTTTGTCAAGCAGGAGCTCTACTATATTTCGGTGCCCTCCAGTGGCAGCCTTCAATAAAAGTTTGGACCCCCCAACTGATCGACCCCCAACCGATCACATTCCCGCGGGGACCACTACTATAACAAAATGCCCATAACATCCAATTGCTAAGTAATTTACATACATAAAAATGCTTAATCCATCTACTCGACCTTATAAAGCCTATCCAAACCGTAGATTATTATTTCTTGATCCTTTTCAATAATAGGTGCCAGGTCTGTGCTCTTAGCCACCCTTTTACACTTCGGCGGCTTTCTGGAAGCTTCCTCCGCCTTAGCGATAGCTTTAATAGTAGCGAACTTATTATTAGCTAGAATACGTATCTTTTTCCTTATATAAAGCTTTGTAATGCAAAAGTCCTCCTTCAGGCGTGCGATTTTAGCCTTTAACTTTACCCTCTCGGTATTACCTTTATTAAAGGCTTTCTCTACCTTATAAAACAGAGCCCTTACGGAGAGATTAGTAAGGCTTATATACCATTTAGCACTCTTTAAAGCCTGATAAATATCTTAAGACCGTTTTAGTATTTTAAGAGTATTAAGGTCTGAAATAGAAGCCTTATTAAGAGTAAAGCTGCGCTTTAGGGGAGAGGGGGAGTCTCTGACTACTGCCTTGGGGTCTTTTAATATTTTTAATAAATTAATTAGTTAGATTCCAGTCTTCCTAAAGCTACTAAGTATATTATAAACTATTACTCCCTTTTTTAAGACTTTTTTATAATAAAGAAGAAAGTATTACTTATTAACTAATACCAAAGCTTTACAATATATATGTTATATCTACAGTTTATAAATACTGAGGGGAAATACACCCTCTTTAAACTCTGGGGTCAGGAGTCTGGAATACCTCTGGACTTTAAAGTCCAGATCGGCTATTAGACTAAGGATTCCGGAATACCTCAGGACTTTAAACTCTGTATGAGTTGTTAGACTCAGGAGTCTGGAATACCTCGAGACACTAAGGTCTGTACTAGTTGTTAGACTTGGAAATCTAAAATACCTCAGGACGTTAAGGTCTGTACTAATCGTTAAACTGTCACAACCTAAGTCACAACCAGCTGCACGGACCAGGTGGGGTCTGTAGTAAAGCAATCACTAGGCTCGGGGTGCAATGACCTATAAAGCCCCGCGACACTAATTACAAGTGTCTCGAGCGGAAGGATGCTTGGAACACGAAATTAAAGGGGCTGTTCCGATATCCTGAAGCTTCGGGACCTTAGGACTAGAGTTAATATTTAGCATAGATAGCTATTATCGTACTTACGATAAAGTAAGGAATCTTGGTTCCTCACGCAAGTAATATATTGTTTATTTATGCTTTACTGTTTAGCTTGTCCTGTGTACTATAAAGTAACGGTTCACAGTAACAGTATACCTGTCTGAGAAGAACTTACTTTAACACTCCGCTCTTCAATCAAACCCCTTATTAGGTTATGCCCTTTACCTACAGTAAAGCCCACACCTACGATCTGTCTTAGCCCCTTGGGTGCAGGCCGTAACGTCAACTTAAAAGTCTAGAATACCTTGGGACGCTGAGGTTTGTATTAGCTGTTAGATTTAAAAGTTTAGAATACCTCAGGACGCTAGGGTCTGTACTAGCCTTCGGATATCGGTATCCAGAATAGCTCTAGATATTATAGTATAAGATAACTTACTACATAGAGCTCACGATATGCTAAGCTTATTAATATTAATCTTACTTCGTAAGGGAGTTTAGCTAGCTCCCAGGCTCCTTATAGGTGCTATGTAGTACTTCTACTATGTAAATACAGGTGAAAACGCTGCGATATGCTAAGCTATAATATAATGTAATATAATAATCTTAAGACTAAAGGTCTCCAGAGATGGTGCAGCTAGAAAGTCTTTTAAAGAGGCTCTTTAAACAGTTACGTAACTAATCTATGGCCTGTAAACTACTAGATGTCTGCGATAATGTAATAAGCTGGACCTTTTACTAAAAATATTCCTTTAAAGGTGAGAAAACATGTCGTAAACATCTAGTAGTTTACAGACTGTAGATTAGTCACGTGGCTACTTAGAAAGCCTCCTTAAGAGGCTCTCTGGCCGCACTATCTCTAGAGATCTTCTAATCTCCAGATCATTATATTACATTACACTATAACCTAGCACATCGTGATCTCTGTACAGTAGGCTACCCCATACTCTGACATCCAGAGCCGCTCCGGACGCCGATGTCTAAAGGCCAGTACGGACCCCAGCGTCCCGAGGGATTCCAGACTTCTAAATCTGACAGCTAGTATGGACCTTAGCGTCCCGAGGCATTCCAGACTCCCGACTCCAGAGTCTAAGGAGGGCGTGTATCCTCCTAGCATTTATATGCCGTAGATATAACAAAAATAGTAATAACCGTTAATAATCCTTTTAAATAACAAGCTTTAAAAGGAATACTCTTAACTATATAAAGGTTAGTAGCGGCTTTTAATCGGCTCGTACAGCCTTAGTAAACAGTAACGTAATAACTACTATTCTTAAAATAAGAGCAATAAAGCGGGGTTAACGGGCTAATCCTGTAAATAATGGTATAATCAGTAGTAAACTTAAACTTATACACTCTTTTTTATAACAAATCTAGATATAGGATACTTATTCTTTACTTAGTTACCTTAGTTTCTTAATTTATATAATAAAAAATAAAAAATCTAATAAAAACTCTACTTACAGGGGTAGCAATTTTAGCTTTAAGCGTCCAGCTCTCTAGAAACGTAACTCCCAGGGCTTTCTTTTCCAGTTTTTAAATAACTGGCAATAATAAAGCTTCTACGTTACGTTATACTATGTATAAGTAACAGACCAGCTATTTATAAACGGTGGCTCTGGCGATAGTAATAGCAGCTACTTATAAACAGTAATTTTAGTACTAGCGATAGCTGTTGCGGGGAATGCTTTTTAAACTCTCTGGCTTCAAGTAAACTTTCAGGTTTTAACAGTAGTAGAAAAGAATAGATACGTTCTAACGCTTACAGTACGCGTAAGTACTTAGTAAGGAGAGCGTTTGTAGCTTATGGTGATAGCTTCGATCTGACGGTAATAACAACGCTATAAGCAAACACCTTAACTACTAACCACGCTTAACAAGAGTGAGCCCTTTAAAGGGAAGGGGTATTAATATATTAAGGGTGGTATCACTAGTGTGAAGAGCGTGGTGCAGTGTGAGCGAAGTAATAATAAGTGGTGAGAAAAGGACGAAGTTGATGCCCAGCCGAGAAATCTAGCGGTGGAGGCCGAAGGCCTCCTTTTATAATAGCCAGAGCCACTGTAAACCCTAACCCTGTGTCCAACACTGAAAGATCCCTGACAGTGATCGCGCCGCTTGATAAGGTACCTGAGAGTTTCGCCCACTCGGCTGCAAACTCAGCACGGAGTTCTTAAAACACAAGCAAGTCCATCTTGCGGCTCTTGCCCTCGACCATCGAGACCTAGTTGACGACAGACTTAGAAGTGGCATGGCGCAGCACGCGCCGCCTTTGTAAGATATGTACCGTATAGACAGAACTAGATCGACGATCGACGCTAGTCAAGCGGCCGGAATGCCAGCAGCTGTAGCACAGTCTGCCAGGTCGAGAGAAAAAAATTGACAATTTAACCTGGGTGTAACGGGATTAGAGACAGTGTTAAAATGGCAGTTTTTTTTTCTGTTATTTGGGTGATGGAAAGTGTAACTCAGGCTAAGGCGGCAACTGTTCAGTGTCAAAGAAGGAAAGGGAAATTTGCGATATCAATTTGAGGGTGTTGAAAATGGTGTTATACTATTACAGATAAAGGTTTCAATATAGCAGTGCTTCTCTACTCTCATGCACTATAAACATGTCTTGTTCCGTTGAGCTCATATTGGAGAACTAGGCGGCTACATATCGAACCGCAAAGGATTTGGGCTACTATCTGAACCGCCACGCTTAGCTCGAGGAATAGCACGGTAGACAGGATCACCGTCCCCATAATGACGTGGACAAGAGAGAAGAGGCTTAGTGCGTGTTCTATTAATACGAGCACGTACCCAGGACTCCTCTGCATGGCGCGGAGCGGCTTGCCGTAGACTGATGGTGTGGCTTCTTCGGACAAATACCTCCACAGCACGGCGCTGCAAAATACGCCCTTCTGCGCAGATTCGATGGGTGGGGAATGTGAGGACGGAGGCGGCGCCATGTTGTGCACCACGCGGTAGCGACGCCACAGACAGCCAAGAGCGTGCGAAGTCGGGACCAGGGCGGCCCATATAAAAACAATAGAGGTCTCGGGAACCCCAGTGATGTACAATGCAATTGCCGACCAGCATATCGCGGAGTAAGTGAGCCTATACGCTGTATAGAGGACGTTACTGACAGCTGCCGCGGCTACTAAGTACTCCCCAAGCGAGATAGCGACCTTGGCGAGTGGATGCGCGCATCTCCAGGGGCGCGGATTTACCCGGGGCCTAGTCGCTAAAGCCTGGATGGGATTACCGTACAGCTCGCCGAACCCCGTGTTGATGGATGGCGACCCCAGGCCGAGGAGGAATGCGAGGACTGGGCGTCGCAACGCTAGGAGGCTAGTCTCGGCCAAGGTCGGGCCAACCCGGGTGAGTAGGGCGGGGAGCAGACCGAGCACGATGCCTGTCGAAGCCATGTCGGCCTTATAGCCCTCGGGTGTCTTGTCGAGGAGGCAATCGAGAAGGAGGAAGGCCTTTTCGTGACCGATCTGGTCGGGGATCCTGGCATCTCGATAGACGTCATATTGCTTTTTGCAACCATTTTCGTAGACAAAAGCCCATTTAAGCACCTCATTCTGGTAGCTGGCAACGTTCCCGAACTGATTGTTGACTCGAGATGATGCTTGGGCGTAGTGCGCGAGAGCGACAATAGCGATGCAACTAATGGCTAACCGGCTCTTAGGATAGGCCATTCTCGTTGCATACAGGGACGATGTCACGCTGACAATGAGGGGACTGAGACAAAGCCGTAGGATTAACTTAAATAGTACTTATAGTTTAGGGAAAGAAAAGAAATTCCCAAGGCCTGATGATTGTGGAGGGGTAAAAGTTCCCATTTAAAACCCTCCAGCCCCCAAAGGGAGGAAGCGGGGTTCCCCCCCTTTAGGAAACGTAGCACAAAAAGTCCTAATTAATCAATCGGTTTCCCCAAGGTAGCAGCGTCCGTTTAGGCAGCAACTATGCATAAATTTCGTGCACCCTAAGGTAAAACACCGCCTGAAACAGAGCCAGGGAATGGGGGGATGCGCCTGTCAGAAAGAAAGGGGGTTCAGGAGCCCTGGGCTTCTAGTCAGCGAAGCTAACTGGAAGCCTGGCACTGCTTGAACGCCAGTGAGCTTCAGCCACGGTGTTGACGAAGCTGAATCCTACGAAGTGGTGTCACAACCTGCACGATAGGCTAGGAGCGGCGTGGCCCGATTTGGTCCCGCAGTCGTCACAGTGCGACCCACGGTGTAGCTGCGTCCACGGCCACTGTGGCCTCTATAGCTGAAGCCGCCTATTACGGCCAGCTACCTAAGACAGGTAGGACAAGTCGTAAGGCAGGACGCCTAAGGGTTAGGGATGATCTCGAGGCTGTACGGTTGAGGTAAGTCCTCTTAGAAGGGGGTTTACTGTTATCAAGTAGCCGTCTGTCACTAGAAGTTTGGACCCTCTAACTAATCGACTCCTAACCAATCACATTCCCACAGGGACCACCACTATAACAAAATGCCTACAACATCCAATTGCTAAGTAATTTATACACAAAAAATACTCAATCCATCTCCTCGACCTCACACAGCTTATCTAAACCGTGGATTATTATTTCCTACACTTATTTAACAACTAAAGCCAGATCTGTGCTCTTAGCCACCCTTTTATGCTTCGGCGGTTTTTTAAAAGCTTCCTCCACCTTAGCGATAACTTTAATAATAACAAACTTATAGTTAGATAAATACGTACCTTTTTCTTATCTCTGCAAGCACAGACCCGTAGATTTTTAAGTAAGCGCTTCACACATACGCTTTGCACAACCCCCTAGCCTATACACCATAGTCCGTGCCAATGTACTGTGGGGCCAAACCTTCGAATAAACTTAAAAATAGGGTCTGTGGACGACTTACGTGAAATAGCAGTTTACGTTATTAGCTCCAAAACACCAAAAACCTGAAATCTAAATTGCAACGTTTAAACCAACAGGTTTAAACTCTATCTACAACCTATCTCCAGAGGTTAGTCTTTCTAAACACTATTAAACACAGTTCTCTAATTATTTTTAACATACGAAATAGTAAAAATCCGATCTCGAAGCAATTCGCCTTCGCACTGTTTACCACATATTTAAAATAGACGTCCGGAACAGCTTTCTACACCATTACAACCAGTAATCTCTAATTTAACTCGGGGCTTGTAAAATAAACAATTTACCTCTAAGGATGTTTTCTAGCGGATCGGTTTACTAAAATCCTATTAAGATTTATAAAAAGGTAATTTAGAGGGAGTTCTAATAAAACAGTTCCTTATAACACTTATCGATAATTCTCTTTATATTAACAAAACAGCAGTAAAAACCAATATATAACGGGAATTAATACAAGAAGTAACTTATAAAATCGTTAATCAGATATTATAAGATAAAAAACATCCTTATATTACTTATAAAGGTCAGATTATTACTATCTAAAACCTAGTTTTCAGTTACAAAGATACGATTTTACTTACGTAAACCAGTTACAGTAAAAGTATTATATTCCAGGTAGTATCTATTATACTCCTAAATAAGGTTATTATCTAGATTATACCGCTAAACAAACTAGAGGAGGAACAGCGGGATATTATTAAGGCGTTCCTTAAATCTAACCTATTACTAATCACAGATACCTTCCCTAAGGTAAGTATATATACCCTCTATATAATAATAAGTATTAATTATAGTAGGGAAAACACTTCTAGGAAAATATATAATGTTATAAACCTAATACATACACTTATCTCCTCCTTACCCCTAAGCAAGCACTAAACGTTCACTTCCTCAATATCCTTTAAAAAACTAAGTTTAACCAGCGTATTACCTTTATTAAGATCGACAAACTCCATGTTATTCATTAGTAACAACAGTTTAAAGGCTATTACGTATACTTAAGGGAGATTCGGTATATAGTGCCGTGGAATGTCCCCCTTTTCAGCTGCACTGTAACTTTAACACGTAACTCTAAGGTGTTGGGTTTACCTGCATAACAGATCCACGCAGCTGCGAAGCGGCTGGCTCCGTAAATCTATGTAGCTAAGAAAGCCACACTCTACAAAAAACCTCGGATTCCAACAGCCAAGCCTGCACCACGCAAGCGATGGTAGCCAGTGCACTTCGTGCACAGGCCACTCTTACAGCTATAATAACCCGGCTTCCGCTCTCAAAGATAGAAAATAATCAAGCACTTTTGCATACCACTTTCCAATGTCTTGTGATTCCACCATGCCTTTCAACATAAAGCGTTCGTGCTCCACTATATAAGTTTCAAGCCAGAGCGGCAGCAACGTAACTACTTACAGATTATTTAAGAGAGTATTAACCACTTTAACGTTGCAATTATCACATAACTCCTGTTAAAAGGAGGGCAAAAGGACTTTTACCACTTAAAGACATTTATTACACTAAGTGTAGCAGGGTATATTACTAAAGCTGTTATTGTTGAAATGCAAAAGGGGTCAAGGCATCAGAAAGCAGTGTGTTAAAGGTGATTGATTATTTCTATCTTTAAGAGTGGAAGCCGTGTTATTATAGCCGTGAGGGTGGCCAGTGCACGGAGTGCATTGGCCACACTCGCTTCTGCGAAGCGAGGTTGGCTGACTGAATACGAGGTTCGCAGTGGAGTCTGGCGTTCTTGGCTGTGCAGATCCACGGATGCAGCCGCGGAGCGGCTGCGTGGATCCAGCCACACTGTTCTAACCACACTGGCCGGGTTAGGGTTGTAAAAACCTAACAGCTTTACATCTTAAGGAGTTAAGAACTGCTATTATATTATTATAATATTTTAATTAATAAGATACTTCTTTACAGAAATTATATTATTAGATAAAGTCGTTAAGGTTATTAAGATTAACGTTTCCTTAACAAGAGGTTTTAACATCTTAATAAAAAGTGTTAATAGAACTTATTAATACGTTTAATAACTATAAGGGCTTCCCTTTTATAACCTAGTTATAATATTAATTTAATTAAAAGAAGATTAATATTTCAAGTCTAGCAGCGCTATTCCTTTATTATAAAGGTACCTTACCACTATTCTAATTACTTAAGTAACGTACCATTTTCCAATTTACCTGTTAAAAAGAACTCTTATTTTAAGGCAGATTATTAAGATCACCACTGTAACGTTCTTAACCGATTTTAAGATTGTGAAACTAATGGTGTTTTCACTTTTAAATTAAGTAGCTAACGTTAAGTTAGATTTAGGCTATAACTAAGTATTAGATACCGGGTTCCCTAGTCTCTAGTCCCACTTTCTCAGATCTGTTTAATCGGAGGAACAACGTTATTAAAAGACTCTAATAGTAAAGAACAGGACTTATTTTAGTACTAGTAATATATAGCTGCTTTTAATGTTTAGTTATAGTCTTATAATTTCGTTAAGTTCTTAACTTAATAGAATCTTCCTAAATGTTAAGAACGCACTCCACCCACTTTTAAAGGACTATGGTAGTTTAATTAAAGGAAGCAGTAATAAAGCACGCCCTTATAGTAAGTAAGTGCTAGGATTTAAATATTTTATTATTATTATCGTTAATAATAGCTACGTAGAGCTAAACTTATAACGCTGTAATTTTAATAAGATATTAAGTATCGCTTAATATTAATATTTACTTTAATTAATAATATTTTTATTATATTTAGGGAGCTTTTAAACCAGTTTAACCTAGCTGCTAAGCAGCTCCCTAATAGAGCCCCTATTTAAACTAATACAGTAATATAATAAGGAAGAAACTATAAGGAGAACCATACTTATAAAACAGTACTGTCAGCTTAAAAGGCCGACTCTTAGACTACTAGTCCACTAATCAGAGGGATATAAATGTAACTAATGTAAAAAAACAGATATGTACTTAATATAGAATAAAACCTAATATATGACAGTGCTTAGCATAAAACAAAGCCTAGTATAAAATAATAAAAGAAACGTGACTGTAGATTAAGTTATCTTCCTTCGATTAAAGGGCTAGAAGGTCACTGGGCTTTTAATAAAAAGTCTTTATAGTGAAAATCGTTAGATTAATAATTATTAAAGAAGCGTGGTTTAAAGAACCGCACAGTGCGGCCCATTTTTAATGATAGCACGCGCTAGAGAGCGCATCGTTATATACATAAGCAGCTACAGTAATATTACATACAGAGCCTAAAAAAAACGACAGAGTTAGACTAAACAAACGCCCTAAGTCACTATATTATAAAACAACACGTTAAAAAGAAAGATAAGATTAAATTTTATATAAGTTATAATAAAGGTAATCCTAAGTAATAAGATATCCTTACTTATCTAGATAAATAAGAGTTAAGTTAAGCTTAAGGAAAACACGTAAGTAAAAGGGGAGAGGAGAATGTATATATAAACATACTAAGCGGTAATAGTTTTTAAGTAATAACTTAAAGCGTTTGTTTAAGCTAACTCTATTATTCTTTTTAAGCTCTGCGTGTAATATTACTGTAGCTGCTTATATATATAACAATACGTTCTCTAACGCGTGCTATTATTAAAAAGGGGCTGCGCCGCGCGGTTCTTTAAACTGTACTTCTTTTAACAATTATTAATCTAACGATTTTCACTATAATGTGACGACCCTGCAGACCGTCACTTGGGCCGGGGCGGCCCGACGAATCCCCCGCAGGAGGAACAGTGTGGGAGGACGGCGTACACCGTCCAGGCGCACTGGGCCAGGGGTGCAAAGACCCAAAAACCCCTACGTCCAGTAAGGAAGTGCTTAGTGGTCTATAAGGACTAATAACACTAAGTACCATTCAGTTAGCTGCTTAGCCGTAACTATATAGTGCACCATTAAGTATAACGGATTAAATAAGGTATAAAGTACCTCCTGGTTAGTTAGTATAAATAGCTATAGTTATGCCCATAACTACTGTAAGGGACTCTAGTTCCTTACGCTAGTATTTAATTGTTCATTTATGTCCTACTATTCAGACTTACTTTTGTGTATTATAATAATAACGACCTACAGTGATATTAAACTCCCGTTTAAGAGTGCTAGTTTAATAAGCCGTCTTTAGAACGCCTCTTACCTATTAGTGTCCTGTTATATATTCTGTCTTAACCTGCACTAATCCTTTTAAGGCCTGTATTAGGTGTAAGTTGTAAGATAATATTAACGTTACAGTTCTGAACGCTATTTGTTGAATTCTTAGACATTACCTCCCTTTTACTAATAATATATCGACTTTTAGAAAAGATAAAGAGCTTAAGGAAGTGTAAGCTTAGCCTTAACTCCCTATTATTAATAAGTTAACTGGATGACTTAAAGAGCTAAACCTTAACTAGTAAGGACTGGTTAAGGAACTTAATAAGGCCTTCCCTAAAGATATTAAAAGCTGTATTAGTCTTATTAAAAAACTCCAGGTTTAACTTAATATTATTAAGCTGGAAAATAATAACCTTAAACGCTTGTAAAAGAAACGGGTAAAGCTCCCCCTATTGTTACGTTTTAAAGGAGACTCTATGCAGTTAAAGTCTTAGATAACTTAACTTTAGAGCTACGTCACCTATTATAATAAGCAGTTCTTTAAAGAAGAAGGAAAGGTTAGGTTTACTAGAGCCTTACTGGATAAAGTAACTGTTTGATAGTATAAGCCCTATATGAAGATAATTAATAACCTCTCTGTAGATAAAGCGTGTAAAGAGGCCCCTGAGATATAAGCCCTTTTTGATAACTTTGACGTTTTTATTAACTAACTTTAGATTAAGTTTAAAGAATTAAACACCCTAAAGCAGGCTAAATAACGTTTTATAGCCTTAAGACAGACGTCTTTAATCCTTAAGTTCTTTATACGCTTTAAGTTAGAAGTGGTAAAAACTAAACTCAGTTAAGAAACTTTAATAATGCTGTTTTAGAGCAGTCTGAAGGAATACGTCATTAGGGACCTGTATTAGGAGGATCGACCGGACTGTTTTCAGGAGTTAGTTAAGATAGCTATTAAGGCTGATAACTGGTACTACGATTACCATTATTAAAAGAACTTTTAAAAGGAACAGGCCCCCTAGTTAAGTAAACTTAAAAAGGGAACTAGTTAACTGTGATAGGTTATTACTCCAGGCTAATAGATATTAGTATAATAAACTGTCAGAATTAACTTAACTGTGATAAACCTTAGTGATAATAACAGTAGAAATAACCTAAAGACTTATCTTAAGTCTAATGTTTTAATTACAGTAAGAAAGGTTATATAATATAGTAGTACCTATTGTTAAAGCAGGTTAGTTAGAAACCTATCCTAGAAGGAGGAAAACACGTTAAGTTTAGTTTAGGAGACGTTTACGTTAGGATAACAAGTAATGAAAAAGACTGTACTTAGATAGATAAATATAACTTAAGAGGTAAGGAAGAAGAGGAAGAACCTTAAGATATAGTATATCTAATCCTTAAAGGTATCTTGAAAGAGTTAGCTATGGAAGTGCAGGTTGCTATAGACCGACTTTAAAGTGGAAACTCGGAACTGTTAAAAGTGCAGGTTATAAAAGACTGACTTTAAGAAAAGATATTTTAATTAGTTATAATAAGTTTTAAAAACCTTACCCTGTAAGTTTAGGAATTAAGGAAATTTAGAAAAGACCTTAACTTAAACCTTACTAAGATAGTAAAGGGAGTTAAGGAGCTAGCTTTTTAAGTTACCTAAGTGGTAAAATAAGTCCTAGAAAATAAAAGAGAACAGGTTAAAAGAGTTAAGTTAAAAAAACGGAAGTTCTTTTTAACTATACCCCTTAAGACTTTTAAATACTTTAAGCACGTTAAGTAGATTAGCACCCTTATCTTTTTAAAAGAAAGACAGTTTAAGTAACTGCTTTATATTAAAGCTAGAGTATTATAAACCAGTACCTTAAGGGTCCCTTAAGAGGGTATAAAATAAGTATATTAACAGAAGATCTAGAAATTAAAGGAAAAATATTAAAAGTTAGTAGATAAAGTAAAGGACCTGTAAGTTAAGAGCCTTACTGTAACGTTTAAGGATAGAGTAGTAGAAATTAGGTTATAACTTTATAACAGAGTTTACTTTACTAATTAACTTAAACACTAACTTATTAAAAAGGGCTATTTTATGGAAGAATAAGTTAGGTTACTGTTACTTAAGTTTTAAGAAGAAGTTTAGGAGAAGTAACACATTTAAAAGTAAGTAAAGGAAGAAAAGAAATAAAGTACTACTTTACCTGTTCCGTACTTTATAACCGTAACACCTGTAGTTAATATTAACCACCCTAATTATAAAGATATACTGTGGATTAATTATATGTATAATAACTACACTTTTAACCGACATAACAGGCCTAAAGCCCTTTATAACCACTTCCCTAATATATAAAAACAGGATTATGCTGTTGTAAAAGTAAAGTTAGAACTAACCTATTATTAAATCTCCTACTCCTTAATAAAAGAGTCTAGTAATAAGTGGAAGGTTACTGTGGTTAACCAGGCCCCCACTATATACTGGTAAGGAGGGGTACTTAATAACTGCCTAGTTATAACATGCTTACTACACCTTACTGGAAAAGCTAGGGAGTGGTAGAAGTAAGAAGATTACTAATAGATTTAAAAGTAAAAGGATATTATTATAATCTAGTCTTATAAAGTGTATTATCGACTTATTAAGGACTTTAGAAACATTAAACTGTTTAAAGTTAACTAGACGTTAAAATGTAAGAACTTTAAAAAGGTTAATTACTAGGTTTATTAAAGCTGCCTGTTTTTTTAAAAGGAATTGGGAAAAGGCTGTGGGCCCTTTAAAAAGGCTGAAAACTAATAGTCTACTGGTTAGTAAAAACCTTAAGAAGAAGGAGAGGTATTTAGAAGTTAGGTTAAATAAGACCTTAAGGATAGATAGTTACTATAACTTAAATGTTAAAGGAGTATAAGTATTATTCCGTTAATGTTAACCTAATAGATGGAAAAGGGAGGCCATTTAAGGTAAGAGTAGTGATTAATAGTGGAAATGCTTCTAACTTAGTGTACCCCTTATTAGTTAACTAAAAGAAACTCCTTAACTAAGAGTATAAAGAGGTTATTTCCATTTGAAATAAAGAAGGAGGCCTATACTAGTATAATAACGGTAAAGTTACTTATTACTTACCACTTTTAATTAAAGTGGATGGGGACGAATAATAAATAGACTTTAACGTTACACCAGTTATAAGGTATAATATGATTTTAAATCTACCTTAATTAGAAAAGTATAACCCTGTAATTAACTGGAGGAGTAGCTAGCTTACCTTTAGTAAGTCCCCTAGCGGCAATTACTGTTTAGAAGAAGTTAAGAAGGCCCTAAACCGCTTTAAAGATACGTAAAGTATTTAGAAATACGCTAAACCCTTAAAATTCAATACAGTTTAAGTTAGGTTTACGAAGACAGTTAAAGAATTAAAAAGTCTACTATATTACCTAAATAACGATTTAAAAGGTAAAAAGAAGTAGGAAGCTGACTTATAAATAAGTAAGGAAGTCGACTTATCTAAGGTACTTGTAAAATACAGGAAGTTTACCTTATTTTAAAAAAAGATACCGTAACTGCTAAAACACAGACTATAGGATTATAAGATTAAGTTAAAGCTAGGAGTAAAGCTCCACAGCTTTTAGCTTTATTACCTAAACCCTTAATAAGCTGAAACCTTAAAGGAGTATATTAATAAAAATCTGAAGAATAGATTTATCATAAAGTCTTAGTCCCCAGCAAGGTACCTAATGCTATTTATCTTAAGGAAAGGAGATAGTAAGCTATATGTAATTGTTAATTACTAAACGTTAAACAAAGATATAATTAAGAATCGCTACTTATTACCACTTATTACGGAAATGTAAAAACAGATTATTAAGGTAAATTAGTTCTTTAGCTTTAATTTCCCTATAAGGTTTAATTACGTTAGAGTGAAGAAAGAGGATAAATATAAAATAGCTTTTCGGACTTATAACGGGTATTATTAATACTATGTTTATACTAATAGGATTAATAAACGCCCCTGTGACTTTTTAAAACCTTATTAATAATATTCTCCACCCCTTTCTTAATAAGTTTGTTTTTATGTATTTAGATAACGTTCTAATCTATTTTAAAACTTTAAAAGAACATTAAAAGTATATACGACAGGTTTTAACAGCTTTTAAAAAGGTAAAGCTAATAGTAAACCTAGAGAAAAGCTATTTTTATATTTAGGAATTAAATTATTTAAGGTTTAAAGTAACCTTTAGAAAGCTTAAAATGTAATTAGAGAAGATAGAGGTAATTAAGGATTAGTTTACTCTAAAGAATTAAACGGAGTTATAAACTTTTATCAGCTTTATAAACTTTTATTAATACTTTATTAAGTATTTTATAAAGATTATAAAATTATTACATAAGCTTATAAGGATAAGTAAACTATTTAAGTAAACTAATAAGTAGTAAAAAGCGTTTAAAGACCTTAAATATACTTTCGTCACAGTATTAGTCTTAACCCTCCCTGACTTCTTAAAACTATTTTAAGTTAAAACGGACTCCTTAAAGTTTATAATTAGGGGAGAACTTAGTTAAGTTTAGGATAACAGGAAACGTTACCTAATTACCTTCTTATTAAAAGGGATCTATAGCCTAGCCTTACAATACCTAATCTATAATAAGGAACTAATAGTAATCATTTAATACTTTACAGAGTAAGTACTGTATTTAAACAGCACGAAGGAACTGGTTTAAGTCTTTTTAAATTATAATAACCTTTAATATTTCTTAATAAAGGAACTTAACTTACAGTAAATATAATAGGTAAAGTTAATAGCCTTATTCCACTTCTAAATCCATTACGTTAAAGGAAAGGATAATAGATAAGCTAATACTTTTAGTTAAAGATAAAACTATAAGGATATTAACCCGGCCTTAATCCCCGTTACTATATTTAATAAAGCTAAAAACAGTATACTAGAATATATATTATAAATATCAGATAATTAAACGTTAAAATAAACTATTAACGTCTATATAAACTTATAAACAAAGTATAATATCTATTAGTAATAATAAGACTTTTAGGTAAGAAGGTTAGTAGAAGGTACCTGTAAATACAGGTACCCTTTAAGAGACTTCTTAAGGTATATACAGGACTGTAAAAAGGAGTGCTTAACGTATCTAAATTATAACAAAACTAGTTATTAGCTGGAATAGCTGTTAAAAGGTGTAAATGGCACGTTTAAATTAAGAGTAAAGCTTTAATATTAAGAGAAACTATACATTTATAACCTAGATAAACGAAAGGAGTACGTTTAATAAATCTATAAGTCTCAACTTAAAAGACCTATAGGCTAGGCTAAGACTCTCGCGCAGGCTTAGTAAATATACGCCTTCCCGGGAATAAAGAAGCTAATTAAGGAAGTGGTTAATAACTGTAATATCTGCTATTAAAAGTAAAACTAATATTATAAGCCTTATAAACTTTTTAAACCACTCCCTGTACTATAAGTGCTATAAAGTTCCATTTTACTTAATTTCGTTACGGAGATTTTAAAGTTTAGAGACCCTGTTATAGGAGTTACTTATAATTAAATCCTTATAATAATTAACAGATTAATAAAATAAGCTTACTTTTTACTAACTTTAAAGGATATAACCGTAAAGTAACTTACTTATGTCTTTAAGAAAGAGGTAGTTTTATAATACCTTTAGCTAGATAATATTGTTACAGATTAAGACAAATTAGTTGTATTAAAGTTCTAGTAAAGGTTAATATAAAGAATAGGTGTGAAGAGTAAGCTTTTAATAACTTTCTACCTACAGACGGATAGTTAAATAAAGTAAGTTAATTAAATACTTATAATATATCTTTAAGCTTACGTTAACTTTAAATAAGATAATTAACTTAAGCTATTATTAACAGTATAGATAACTTATAATATAATATTAGTTAAATTAACAAGTGTGTTACCGTTCTTCATTAATTACAGTAAGGAGCCTAAGCTCCGTTAAAGCCTGCCTACTGGCACCCCCTAAGCTGCAGTCCACATAAATTAGATATAAGAGCTGTATAACTACTTATAAGCTAAATTTAAGTTTATACGTAAATAAATAAAGAAGTTTACTAATAAACATTAAACTAAGTAATTAATGTTTAAAAAAGGACTTTATTATAATAGTAAATAAGTTAAAGAACTAACTTTTTAAAAGGGGGATTATATCTACCTTTTTTCATAAAACCTGTATTTAAAACGGTTTAGTAAGAAACTTGACTTTAAAAGACATAGACTGTTTTAAATTAAGAAAAAGGTCATTACCTTTAATTACAAATTAAACTTACCTGCTAGTATAAAGGTGTGGATTAAGGTTTTTCACGTCTTACTTCTAGAACCTGCCTTAAAAGGAGTTTTATTAGAAAAGAAGATTAAGATTAATATTAATAAGGATAAATATAACATTAAGGAAGTTATAAATTTACAAAAGGGGAAGAATACGTTTAAGTATCTTATTAAGTAACTAGATTACAGCTCTGAAAGTAACTTATAAGAGTTAGTTAAAAATCTTAAATGCTTAAACCTAATAGTGGAGTTTTACTAAAAGAATCCAGACTAATTAAGGCTAATAATAAGAATTAAAAATAAGATAAGATCTGATATTTAAATTACTATACTGAAGAGTAAGATTACTGTGGGATATAAAGCTTAAGAAGTGGAAGGAAACTCCTTAGTAGGTATAGAAGGATATTTGTTAAAACCTTAATTAGGGTTATAAAGACCTCAGACTTAATAAGGAGGCTAGGCCTCTAAAGCTCCTAGTGAGCTTTATATAAAGTTACACATATGGTAGTACAGTAGTGCACAGTAGAAAAGTGTGTTTATAAGAGTAAGCATTATTAGGAAAGGAAGTTAGTAAAAAAAAAAATAACAAAAAGTCACCTTAGGCCCTCCAGCCCCGAGGGGTGAGGATCTAGAGTGACAGAAGACCCTTATAGGACTTAAACTTATAACCTCTCGCTAAAAGGAAGTAAATGCGCTACCACTACGCTAAAGAGCTGTTTTTATTTATTAAAGGAAAGAAGTTATAAACTAAGTTAAGAAGACGTTACAGGCTGTGGCGACCCCTTAGGGGGAAAGCCTGTAAGGAAAGAGTCCTAGTCTTAAAAAACTAGCTTAGCCTGGACTGGGTCTACTGCCCTTACCTGCTCTTGAAAAGATAAAACCTTAGCCTTGTGAGAAAACACTTTTATTACCTTCGCTTTAATAATATGCTATTAAGTTTCGATATACTGTAACTTCGTAAGGGAATTACAGTGCTTAGTAACCGTTTGATTATATAAGGTGTCTAGCTCCTTTTTCTTATCCACTAAACCCTTAATAAACTTGTTAAAGTGATTAAATACGTTATATAAAGAAGGTATGTTGTAGATTAGCATTTACTATAGCTGTTAGATTACGTTACGATTTAGTACAGTAAGGACTTAGTTTAGTAATAAGTATAGGGAGATATCTACAAACTAAAAGCGTTAAAAGATTCTGTAAGACGGATGTGACGGTTATAAGGGGCCTTTTCCTGTTTTCTCTATCTTTTACGCTTTTTAACGTGGTTAGAAGACATGACGAAAGGTAGAGAAAGGAGGAAACTGACCTAGCGATTTTTTATGGAAAAAGAATGTTAAAGAGGGGGAATTGTGTAACGACCTTACAGACCGTTACTTAGGCCAGGGTAGCCTGACGAATCCCCTATAGGAGGAACAGTGTAGGAGGACGGCGTATACTGTCCAGGCATATTAGGCTAGGGGTGTAAAGACTTAAAAGCTCTTACGTCTAGTAAGGAAGTGTTTAATGGTCTATAAGGACTAATAATACTAAGCACTATTTAGTTAGCTACTTAGCTGTAACTGCATGGTGCACCACTAAGTATAATAGACTAAGTAAGGTATAAAGTACCTCCTAGTTAGTTAATATAGATAGTTATAGTTATACCTATAACCACCATAAGGGACTTTAGTTCCTCACGCTAATATTTAATTATTCATTTATATCTTACTGTTCAGACTCACCTCTATGCATTATAGTGACAACAACCTACAGTTACATTGAACTCCCATCTAGGAGTGTTAGCTTAACAAGCCGTCTTCGGAACGCCCCTTACCTGTTAGCGTCCTGCTATACGTTCTGTCTTAACCCACACTAGTCCTCTTAAGGCCTGTGTCAGGTGTAGGTTGTAATATATAAAGACCTTCCATTAAAAGCTTAGTAATATTCTAGCCCTTTAATTGAAGGAAGATAACTTTGTTAATTTTTCTAGCCATTAAGTACCCTGTACCAGGTACCCTGTAATGTGGTTGCGTACCCTGGAACCACCAGCTGAATCTTCTAGAACACCAGAGGGTTCCAGAAGATTTCAACCCACTCCAGGGCCCTTAGGGCCCCTGGACTACTCCGAACCTTCTAAACTTCAAGGAGGTGGAAACCCCTAAATCCAGTGGGGCTACTGCCCCATAGAATCAACTAGAACATCACAGTAGCCACGTCAGCTACTACATTAACAGAACCACGTAGAATAGTTTAGAACAGTACTATTCCACTATTGTGTTAGTTAGTTCCACTTTACAGAAGGCTCTGGAATTCTTCCAGAGCCTCCCACAGCCTATAATAGGCCCTCTCCTCTCCTGTATCTAATTCTAGCTAAGCAAGCAATTCCACTCCATTCCAGTCATTGTATAAGGCACTGCCTTTTAGATCCTTTTATTTCCAGCGTTAATATTCGCTGCAACACCCTTATTTAAAGTGGCACTGCCCTGTAATTCAGGCCTTCGTTTACTTCCTACAGTGCCTACGGCACTGTAGGAAGGCTTAGACCAGTATTGCACTTCTTCCTCTAAGCCACAGCCGCTATATTACAGCCCTGTGGGTTCCTAAAGTTTAACAAACTTAATCCACAGTCACATTTCCTTTATATTTCTATATTAGGCTCCGTTTTATATTAGGCTCCGTTACATATTAGGTTTTATTCTATACTAAGTACATGTTTGTTTTTTTTCTACGCCAGTTGTATTTATATCCCTCCGATCGGAGGACTAGTAGTCTAAAAGTCAGCCTTCTAAGCTAACTATAACGTTCTGTAAGTGTAGTTCTCTTTATAATTTCTTCCTTATTACGTCACTACATTAGTTTAGTAATGGTAGAGTTAGGGGTTAAAGATAACTGTTACGCTTAATATTAAAATAATTTATTTTACTGTTAGGTAAAGGAGCTAACTTATAAGTAGAGTAATAGTCTTTAAACTTATTAATAATAATTTTAAGAGCTGTGAAGAGAGTATAAACCCTAAAGGACTAGCTATTTATACAGGCCTTAAATAATATATTTAAGGGGGTATTTTCGTAATAAAGTATTAAAGTAAGCAGTCTAGCTGTTAGAGTGAGAGCAAGTAACTTATTAAACTTCAGAAACCCACAGGGCTGTAATACAGCAGCTGTGGCTCAGAGGAAGAAGTGCGTACTAGTCTAAGTTATACTACAGTACTTATAGCATTATAAGAAGCAAATAAAGGCCTGAATTACAATCCAGTGCCAATATAAATAAAGGTATTACAGCGAATATTAACGGTAGAAACAAAAGGATCTGGAAGTCAGTGCCTTATATAATAACTGGAGTAAAATGAAGTTGCTTACTTAACTAGAATTAAATACAGGAGAGGAAAGGGCCTGTTATAGGCTGTGGAAGGCTCTGGAAGAATTCCAAAGCCTTCTATAAAGTGGAACTAATAAATATAATAATGGAATAATACTGTTCTAAACTATTTTACGTAGTTCTATTAACGTAGTAACTAACGTAGCCACTATAGTGTTCTAGTTAGTTCTGTGGGGCAATAGCTCCACTAGATTTAGGGAGTTCTACCCTCCTAAATTCTAGTAGGTTCTAAACACTCCAAGAGCCCTAAAGTAAGTCGGAATCCTCTAGAGCCCTCTGGGGTTCTGGAAGATTTAACTAGTGGTTACAGGGAGCCTGCAGGGCACTGAGCAGCTAGAAATTAACATAACTATCTACTTAAACAGACGCATATATTAAGGGACTAGGGGCATTTAGCTGACCTTATTAACTTTTAACTTAAGGTGTAAGTATTAGTATGTAGATAACCTTAACTCTAGGCTTATAAGCACATTAGCTAGCAGATAATCCGAAGAATACACTAGCTATACACTTTCTTAAGCAGTAAATATCTATATTCAGGCACTCTTAAAGACCTCTTAACTATTAAGGCGCCGATCAATAAGGCAAATTCATCTTCTCCGTATGCTGTGCCCCCATACAGCAGGATGCAGGTAGAGGCAGTAGCTGCTCTGATTGTAACGGCTTTAGGAAATGGGAATTAGGAAACATTACAGGATAGGGAATACCTTTACTATAGTATTTATTATAATAGCTTATATTTAGCATAATCTATTTAATGTCTTTCCATAACCAGACGGGTAGTGTTGGAAGCGCTGCACTCTGGATTCTGTGAATTGAAGGGGTTGCAACTGCGTGATTGTATTGCTTGTGTTGACTCTGTTCCTCTGACTCTGGCTAGAAGCCAGAGGCTTTTTTATAGACTATTCTGCAGGATTCAGGCTTCGTCACTCCGGTAGCTGAGGCTCACTGGCGTACTGGCAGTGCCAGGTATCCAGTCAGCTCCGCTGACTAGATGCCCAGGGCCTCTGAACCCCCTTCTTTCTGACAGGTAGGGTGGTTTTAAAATGACCGTAGACACTTATGCGCAAAGCAATCCTCGTGCCAAGCAAGACACTCCTCATCCAGCTCCCTAAAACAACACTCAGGCACATCTGTCACCCTTTCATCGCGGCAGATAGGGCTCAAGCCGCAAGAGGGGGCGCCTTCTTCACACCGCGCAGGGCAATGGCTTCGACAGTACGCCGAGATCTCCCTGTCGCAGAAATCGCCGCCTGGGCCGCCAAAGAAGATATGAACCCCCATTCTGAGAGGCGCAGTACTTACGACTGGGTGCATGTATTTGTTAAAGCAGTGTTCGGCCGTCTCATCGATAGACTCGCGGATAGCGGCTGGCTCCCAGGCCTCAGCACTATTGTCCACCCTGTCAATTTTGCGTTTAAGGCCTCGTTGGTAGGCAACTTGGCGGTAGCCCAAGTCAAAGTTGCCAGGAGCTGTGACTTTCTGGCCGCTGCCCATGGCGCCGTAATGCTTGTACGGTGGTTTGTCTTCGTGAACCTCGGCCCCAAATGAGATGCGTTCTGCCTTGTTGCCGAGGCGACCGGGAGTTGTCCCGAAGAGGGTGACGGGATACTAGCCAATGAGGAAACGGCTCATCGTGGATGTGGTGTGGTAGAAGAGCGACCATTTCCGGCTGATGAGAACCCAGGACAGGTGCATCTCGTATTGGTGCCCCCCCTTTGAACTGATGTCCGCAATGGGCGTGTTGAAGTCCATAGAGTAGCCGCCATAGAGTCGCCGCGCAAATCCAGCGCACATACCGTAGTTGTAACACCCGGTCGAGACGTAGCTATCGGCGGTGAAGTAGACGAAGGGGTATGTCTGTCGGGTCCCCGCGCGATCACCGGGTCCGCCCACGATCCATCCAGCCTCTATGGAGTTTTTATGTTAGCACCTCTTTGGTATAGCAATTGTGGGGAATAACGTACCGACTGTCTGGACTGGACTTGCTGTCGAAACCCACATTTGCGAAAGTGAAAACCTTGCAGCAGGCTGCCAGATATTGAGGTGTGTGGCGGCACCGATGAAGCCCCTGGGATGACTCTCTTCGACGGCCTCGTGGAGAGACTTGTATCCACCTGGCTCGCGGATGACATCTCGCCTCTGGAAGCCGCTGGAGTTGGTATTCGTATTAGGGGATGTCGGGTTAAAGGATCCCTTGGCAAACAAACGGGCCAGTGTGCCATAGCCCGCCATGCTTTCGATCGTCAGCCTGGGATGTGGCACTGTATCGTTGGAACAGTGCATGATGTTGCCGAAAATGTCCTTTTGGGTCGTTGGACGGAAAAGGTTAGCGTCCAGGGGCTCCTCAGCATCCTGCCCCTTGCTGGTGTTGTCGTTGAGCGTTGCAAACGCAGCATCGATCTCAGCATCCGTAGGGGGCGTCATCTCTTCCTTGCTCAGAACGTCCCTCAGGACGTGGAATGTTGGTTGCTCTGCATAAGGCAAGCAGTCGGTATGACCCCCATCCGAGTAGTACGATTGGACGCCGTTGGGAGACTTCACTCCCCCGTACATAGAAAGAACGTGGCTTTTCATTTCAATGAAGGCCTTCTCATTTTCGATTGTGGTTGACGAAAAGTCTGTATAGTTGGCGTTCCTGACGCTCTGCAGGAACTCTGAGAATGGCGTGAGTTGTTTTGGCTCCTGTTGTTGTCCCAGGCAGAGCCAGAAGCTAGCCAGGAGGATGAAAGCTTGCCAAAACTTTGGCGACATGGTTGGTGGTGGGTGTCGGGTGTTATTTCTTGGTAGAAGATGTGGTGGGTGCGTGTCAATGAGGTATCGCTGGGGGTTTTAGCAGGAACCCTGACCAAGAAGTTGGAACTGGGTGCTTTTATACTGCGTCACAGACAATCTAACCGGTCAATAGCTTACCACCATGGACCCTCCAGAATGCAGACTTTAGAGGTGTAACTAAAACAAAAATAGCACCAACATTCACGATGGCAAGAGAATCGCGGTTGCGTGTCATTGCTCGGGATCTGGTCTTCACCCGACCCCGAAGGAGTTCATTGTAGACACGACGCACACCTCGAAATGCATGCCTCTTCAGGATACCTTTTGTAACTGTTGTGCAGTGGCGCAGTATAAGAAGGCAGGCAGCATCTATTCAGCCGCGGTGGAATGCGCATTTCCAGTCACACGTGTGTGCAGTAAGCCGCATACAATTTTCCCTTGGGTGGTTTCACAAGGACCAACATTTCGCTCAGCCTTGCAATTGGGTAGCACAACACGGTTTCTGACACCCTCATAACGTAGCGACCTTATCTCGCAGTCAGGTAGTCACTGATATATGTTGGATTGGTGTCCAGTCATAAATACTGAGTCCGCATTTTAAAGGCCCAGCTTCCTCTGTTAGTCGATAACATAAGATAAGGAAATTTCCCTCTTGGTGGTCCGGTCTAGGCTGCCGGCATGACGCCTCCGGCCGCCCCACTTCATCCACGCCAAGCCGGAGAACCCCCAGGCCGCTCAGCGGAGCCTGCCCAGTCATCAGGAAGAGGTGCACCACCTGTGGGGATTGCAGGTACCAAAGGGAGCCTGATCGCCCAGATTGAGTCGTACTTCGTTGTATTTCGTTGCGGGCTTATTGCTTCCAGGCCCAAGCACTAACAAATACATGGCTAAATACTAGGCCGGTACGGCCCACAACACGTGATCACTCTGCTAAGCTTTGTGCCCTCGCAGTCTGCCCCCCCCCCCCCAAAAAAAAAACAAGGCGCATAAAAAAAAGCGGTAATAAAAAAGTAGTAACGGATAACGATACTA
>Ga0247760_1000394_pt1 | contig 48558 bp, 50 predicted proteins | sample UWRJL171409R4_FD_179936 | JGI IMG/M metagenome (GOLD analysis project Ga0247760, IMG submission 179936) | Plant litter microbial communities from Arlington Agricultural Research Station in Wisconsin, United States - UWRJ-L171-409R-4 | ecosystem: Environmental > Terrestrial > Plant litter >...
ACCTCCATCACCACCTCCATCACCACCTCCCACTTCCACATCCGCCGCCCCACCCGCATGTACACCGATCAAAACAACACCCCCGAGCGAGCCGGACAAGCAGCATGGAAAAACTGGCGCCACTGGATCCGCCACGGCCCCGGGTACCGACTAGACGCGGCCAAGGCGGCCTTCAGGGACTCGCGAGTGAACTACGCCAAGGCGAGCATGGTGGAGAAGGGGTTGAGGATGCGGAGGGGGGCTGGGAGGGCGGTAAAGGGGTGTTTGAGGGTGGTGCCGAATTTTTTTGCTTGGGCGGGGAGGAAGATGGTTAGGGAGCAGGTGAAGAGGTTGGATCTGTCGGTTTGACCGGGGTGTTGGTACTTGTGGTTTTTTTGGTCAGTTTGTCTTGATGGTTAGGCCTTTCGTTTCAGTTTGTCTGTTGCGAACACGCAAGTGTTTCTTTTGTTACTTGGTGGGTAGGTTTAGTCGGGTTAAAGGGCATACATTCACTCGGTTTGGCTTTTTCATACCCTCGTTATTTTTTTTCCCTAGGCGTATACAAGTACATTATGTGTAAACACTTTCAGATTGAGTCAATAAGTTCAAAATGTCAAGCTCAACCGGAGTCCTGCCCCGCACGAAACTCCCCTCGTTCCATCAACGTGATGCCTGTAAAAACAAACAAATCGAGTCTTGTCCGAGCTCAACATTGATAAGGCATCGCGGGTGGACGGCGAGATCGAAGGCGCGAGCAGATTTGTAATCCATATAACCCTAAGTGGTGCTTACCTAGGTCTTTTTCTACGGTACTGGTTGCCTGAAATTGATTAGGGTAGTAGGACAATTTAATATCTCTAGCCCGGTAGAGCGGTGCTGCGCCTTGGGCAGATGACAATCGAGTGATGGCCGAGGTGGGTGTGGCTTTACCCGGCTCGGGCTCGGAAAATGATTTTCAACCACGGGTGCGTTTCCGAGGTGTGTTATCGGGTTATCCGCGTTCCGCCGTCTGGATCGGCCGATTCCGGTCGGATGTTAGGGGACGGATAAATGAGGTACCGGGGGCGAAGGATAGATACCAAAGCCTCCGCCTTGGGGTGTCCAAGGTAAGCCGATGGATACCACGGGGTTAGGGTCATCTATTTTACTTCCCTCGGACGTAGGTAGCTAATTACGCGCTTGCGTGCTACGCGTACCTAACCGAGCCGGCCAATAGGCGTGCAGGATGCTATCTCAACCTTGGTGGTCCGAGTAGAGTAGTACGGCAGGATGAGCTCGTTCCAAGTTTTGGTCTCGATAATATTCCACCTTCCATGTCGGATGGGATCGGAGGTAAAAGCCGACATGGTCTTCACCGACGACTCATCTTCTTACTCAGACTGATAGTAGTGGCAAGACGAAAATGAAAATGGTCTCTGATATAGGTACATCGGCAACGAGGAGGGCCTTTTACCCCTGGCGACACGGAGACGAGGCAGATTCAGGATTCAACGACAAGTCTGTTGATCAGACTAGTGGTGCCGAGGATGGATCTCAACGGTAAAGCAGACGGCAGAATAGGGCGAGAGAAACTGCGATGAGCTACAAAGGCAGAGCCTTGCCTCAGTCAGTGAAACAACATCGACTTCCACTCTCGTCACCGTATTCCGTTCAGCAAGTCTGCGCAAGATGCGGCTGCGATCCCTTCCCCTTGGGCTTTTCGCCTTGATAGCACTACTTCCCCTTCTTTCGACTGCAATCTTCCACCGCGAGACTAACAAGTGCGCCCCCGGGGAGTACTGGTGTCAAGACAGATGTGGCTCCGATGCCTATGGCGACACGTGCTGTACGACCCCCAACGGACAGCATAACCTGTGTGGTGTTGGTAAGTCTTTCTCAATGTCAATCTCCTGTGGCCCTCACTTACACGTCCAGGAACCATCTGCTGCCAGTTTGGATGCTGCCCGTCAGGATCAGTGTGCAACCCTGTTGGCGGCTGTGACACTCCTGCAGGCGGATCTAAAATTCCGCAAGCACTTGAACCTCCCAACGTCTCGAAGAGCCCCGAAGTGTGCCCACCTCAGCCAGTGGTAACGTCAACCACGTGGGCGACGTACGAGTGGCCGTGGATTGGCTTCCGGTACGCCACAACCACGACGAGCCTCACGAAATGCAACGGTACCATCATTGGCATCTCCCCGCCCACCGTGGCACCCACCAACCCCGGCGTGCCGTCTCCCGTTCATACCGTCTCGGTCATCATCATTGGCGGAACCGCCACCATCTCGGTGCCTGTTGTGACTGGCACAGCGCCGGTCACACTGTCAACCGACAGCCATACCTTCACCGTCTTCCCTCCTCCGACTTCCGCGCCACCAGTTGCCTCTCCTCCAGCAGCAACTAACGTCCTCACGACAACAGGCACAGATGGACAGACCATCATCTCAAGCGGTAGCCACATCATCATCGGCACCAGCACCCTAACCCTGCCCCAAGTCACAGCGCCCTCGACGCTGGTAACAGGGGGCGCAACTTTTACCATGAACCCACCGCCGCCCGCTACCTCGGTTCCCCTCCCTCCTCCGCCGCCCCCTCCCCCTCCAGGACCCGGCAGTGGAACGCCTGGCATGACAACGACGCTTCCCAACACCGAGGTGTTTACCTTCCCTAGCGTGACAGCGCCAAGCACCATTGTCACAGGCGGCACGACGCTCACGGCACTGCCGCCTCCACCTGCGTCTCTGCCGCCAGGCCAACCACCACAGCCACCGGTAGCGCCCACGTCGTCAGTCGTGACCCTCCCCGAGAACGGCGAGACATTTACGCTCCCAAGCGTCACTGCGCCCACCACTATCACCACTGGGGGTACCACCTTGACGGTCTCCCCCCCAGTAGTGGCACCAACATCAACTCCCTCGGTGGTAACGCTCCCCGAAAACGGCGAGATCTTCACCATTCCCAGCGTGACGGCCCTTACCACCATCACCACGGGGGGAACCACATTGACTGTTCTTCCCCCCGTCCCAACCAGTTCTGGCGCAAGCAGCAGCACTGGTATAAGCAGCACCGGCCCCCCACCCCCCGGAAGCGTCATAACCTCCATCCCGGGCACCGGCATCTTCACCCTCCCAACCTCTGCCACTACCCCAACCACCATCACCCAAGGCACCGATACCATCACCCTGCTCCCGCCCATTACACCCCCCGTCGTCACTGGCACCGGGTCCTTAACTCTGCCCTCCAATACCGTCATCTCCGGCACAACACACACTTACCCCTGCAACACTGGAACTGCCACCTCCACAGTGACCTTCGGACGAGAGACCATCGTCCTCGCGCCAACAGGGCAGCTAGCATGCTTCCCCTCAGGCACCGTCATCGGCGGCACCACGCGCTCGTACCCGTGCAACACAGGGACAACCGCGTCAACTGTTACCTTCGGACAGGAGACCATCGTGTTGGAGCCTAGTCGTCAGCTGGCGTGTCTGACTTCAACTCAAGCTTCCGCACCCCCCATCACAGGCACCGCATTGCCACCCCTACCCTCAAACACCGTCATCGGCGGATCGACTTACACCTTCCCCTGCAACACATTCACCACCACTTCAACCGCCACCCTCGGCGGCGAGACCTTCTTGCTTTCGCCGACAGGGCAGCTGGCGTGCTTTCCCTCCGGTACCGCCATAAGCGGCACCACGCACACCTTTCCCTGCGCGACGGGAAGCACCGCTTCCACCGTTACCTTCGGCCAGCAAACAGTGGTGCTAGAGCCCAGCCGACAACTCGCCTGTCTCACGGGGGGTATAATCCCCTTGCCGACCCCAACCGGCAGCGTAACAACCATCTCGGGCTCCGCGTTTACATACCCGTGCGTCACGGCCGTAACAACTGTAACCTTCATCCAACAAATCCTAACCGTCGCGCCCGGATGGCCTTGCTTCGGAACACTCACTCCTCCCTCCGGCAGCGGCACCACGACTCCCCCTCCGCCCAGCCAGACAGATGGTCTAACCACCTTCTCGACGTGGCCCCCAGACAGAACCATCAGCTTCATCTCGACCACGGTCGAGGAGCAAAGCGCAGAGACAAATGGACATACCAAGTCCAACTGCAAGCTGTGGTTCTTAACCATCTGCATCAAGTGGGGAGATATCGAGATTGGCGGAATCGACTGGCCGCCCTTGCCGCCGGGCGTGTATCCGCCGTGTCTGAACCCGGGAAGTTGTCCACCGATTAGTTGGCCGCCGGGGGTGCACGTTACGGGGGTGTGGCCGCCTTGGCCAAGTATTACGTGAGTTTTTTTTTAGTTTTTTTTTCTTTCTGTTTCTGCCTGCCCCCTTTGTGTTGTTGTGTGATAGTTGGCGTGTTATACCCCCCCCTCTTTCAGCTCTTTTGTGTCTTTTCGTCACTAACAAGCCATAAAAATTAGCATCGGCCCCGACCACCTCCTCACTTTCCCACCCGAACCCACCGGAAGCACATGCACCCCCCTAACCGGCACCTTAAGCCTCGACTCAACCTCGTACGTCGTGACCAGCAGCGACCAAACCACCCGCACCATCTCCTCCTCCACCACCGCCACCAGCGTCACCTGGACCGCCTGCGGCGCCACCAACACCGGAACCAGCACCGCAGCCACCTCGACCGCCTCCTGCGCGCTCATCCCCACCAGCGCCAACCAACCTCGAGCTCGCTCCGCCTTACCCACCGGCATATTCTTTGGAATGTTTTCCGGTTCCAGTTCCCGTCCCAGTTCCCGTCACAACAACGAACCCCTCGAATCCCGCCAAATCACCTCCCCTCCCGACCTCTCCGCCCTCAACTTCGACTGCGAGGGTCCCTCGGACAAGAAGTATATCATCTACATCAAGTCCTCCCAATGGAACAACGAAACGGCCGTGGCCGAGGTCGAAGACCTCCTCGAGCGACGCAAGACCCAAAACTCACGGGGTTACGAGAAAGTCGAGGGTCCCTCGCACGTATGGGCCTACATCGCACACAACATGCACGTCGACGTGGCCAAGGTCTTTGGCACTTTGCTCGCCGTGGAGGGGATCCCCGGCGAGGACTTTGAAATCAAGATGAACAAGCGTCGGGCTGTGCCTGAGCCTGAGCCTGAGCCTGAGCCTGACCACACAAGATATGAGTGGGAAGATGGAGGAGGCAAAGTCGTCAACGCCAGCGTACAACAAAAACAACAACAACCAGAACCAGCCTACGTCCCCAGTCTTCCGCTGGGTCGCAGGGCGGTGCAGACGGTCCCTCTCGGCCAGGCGTGGCATCTATCGCAGATGTCGGTACCCGAGAACGTTCAATGGCTGGGCAACGGAGCCTATGTCAGGCCGGCGTGGGTGGCCGGCCCCAACCAGCAGATGGTGGCGGGGGAGGAGTACGTTGGGTACTGGGACGATTCGTACGGCCAGGGACAGTGGGTCTACATCTGGGAGGACGATGTCTACACAGGGCATAGAGTAGGTCCTGCATCCTTTTGCCTTTCCCTTCTCCCATTGTTTTTGCCAGCTCTGACAGGCTGCATCTTTCTAGGAGTTCCAGAGAAATCAGCCTGATGGATGGGTTGGGACTGCAAACGCGATCCCGCCGTCCTGGACCGGCGTTATAGACAACGGCCACGGCACCAAGGTAGTGGCGTCAGCGGTGGGCGGCTGGCTTGGCGTTGCGAAGAACGCGAAGTGGGTGCTTGTCAGGGACGTTGCTCACGGTAAAACCCCCCCCCTTCCCCCTCTGTTTTTGACAGGTCCTAACATTACAGCCTCCGAATGCGTCGCGTTGTTGGCCCATGTCCAGACCGATGTCAGAAGTAGGGATGCTGTCGACAAGGCGGTGCTCAACATGTCGTTCACTTTCGACGACTGGCGGTGGAACCAAGTACCGAACCGAGAGCAGTTTCTCGATCGTCTTGCGGCTATGTTTAACGAGCTGAGTAACCAGCAGGGGATGGTACTGGTGGCGGCGGCGGACGCGGGAGCTGCGGGGCGGATTGGGCACGAAGCCGAGGTTGACCAGTTGTTGGAGTACCCGGCGCACCACGCCGTCACAGAGCGTCCCGAGCGCCAGGTGCCGGCCATGATTATTGTCGGCGCATCTTCCCGCGATGGGCGTCGGGAACCCCAGCAGCCGTGGAACCCTGCTATCACCGTCTTTGCCCCGGGCAAATGGGTCAGCGCGGCCATTCCGCCTACGCCCTTTTCCTATTCCGTCGGCAGCGGGTCATCCTATTCCGCCGCCTTTGTGTCAGGCCTCGTCGCCTACCTGCGCGCGCTGCCCGCCACCTGGGCCGGCGGGCCCAACCAGAACGCGCTTGCCAGACCGCAGGACGTCAAGAATCTGATCATTCGCCTCAGCCGTTATCTCAACCCGCCCCCATTTGACCCAGTCCTGCTGTCGCACTACGCGGCCCTCGGCATCCCAATCCCGGAGCTCGTCCCCATCGCGTGGAGCGGCGAGAATGGTGGCACCAACTGCATGATGAACCCCGGCCGCGTCAACCCTCCGCAGCAGGCCCCACCTCCAGTCGCACTCCCTGTGCCTCCTCCTCCTCCTGTCGGAAAGCGAAAGGTGCGCCGAGACGACAGGAGCCTCAAGAGCATGAGCCTCGAGAGCCTCAAACGCCAAATCCAGATGGAAGAGGGCCTCGCCTGCCCACTTCTGCCGGCGTCGCCCGGCGACCTGCCCAAGACGCGCACCTATGACCTCCTCCCAGCCAACGCTCCCGACCCGACTTGGTTGAGCACCGCCATAACTCCGACGTCTACTGCAACATCGACGTCATCGTCGTCGTCGTCGTCGTCGTCGTCCTCATCCTCCTCCTCGAGCTTGAACTGCATCTTCACCACCACAACCACCAACTCGGCCGGCTCCGTCTCCACCTTCTGCACCACGCCGCCCTCCTCTCTCTTCCCGACCATACCCCTTACCACCCCAGGTCCGACATCCTTCACCACACCCTCCGGCAGCAGCTGCGCCGTCACCACCACCACCGGCACTTGCAACCTCGGCGTGCCCCCCGGCGTCACCGCCTGCGTGCAGGGCGTCTCGTGCGTCTCGTGGGTGGCGACCTCGACCTCGACATCCACCACCACCCCCCCGCCCCCCACCTGGACCCCACCCAGCCCAACCGGCGGCTTCTGGCTCTCCGAGATTCTCTGGACCGACGATCCCACCAAGCCCCCCGAGGAGTCCAGAGTGCGCTACCGCTCCGTCCTCGCCCTCCCCGACGACCACACATCGTGCGACCTGCACAAGGGCGGCCGCAGCAATATCTTCAGCTACGTCGTCGGTAGCGACCCTGCAAATCTTGCTTGGGGACTTGACAACCCGCCCCCCAACATCGACGAGCCGTTGTCCCCCGTGCGCCACGGCATCTTCACCCTCTCCAAGGCACTCAGAAGAGACGGACCGGCTGCCTACCCACTTTGCAACGCCGGGACCGACAAGTTTGGGATCGGATTCGACACGGTCAGGCACGACGGGACGACGTGGAACGATTGGCTGGCGTTCGAGACCTATCTCAGCGACGGCACCGGCGGGGAGCCCCTCAGGGGGTATTGCAAGTTCGACCCCGGCGACTACTGCGGACCATGGGGACCTGGATACCGCTACCGGAGGCTGTGGCATTGCATGGTCGAGAACGACTCTGCCTGGTGCAATAGCTGGGAGGGGTGAGCATGTATCGAGACACCTTCGCTTCGTTTCCTTTCTTCCCTCCCCTTTCGGATCTTCCTTTTTGTGTTGTTGAGTTTTGGCTTCGAGGACCAGTCTGGTATCTTTTGCATATGCGATGTAATCGCGGGCTGAAAAGTGCTAGAGCTGACTGCAACAACCTCCTTTCAGAACAATTCTATTTTGTTTGCCAGAAGAGACGAGGGCCTTCCATGGGGTGTCAACGAATGAGTGCATGGTACAACAAACAACGGCGTAGTCAGAACTAACTGACTGTCCTCAAACAACCTCGCTCAGATCTCTTGATTTCCCAACCCGCCAGCTCACGTCCGCCGGTCCACTATCGGCGTCTGACCGCTCCTTCCACTTCCACCTGAAAATACTTTGCTTGCCGTTCTCAAGCACGTCCTTTATCCAACCGCCAACAAGCGGAAACATTTTGAACGCGTGTCCCGAGTCCCCAGTCGCAACAATCAAGCCCTCTGTTCCAGGAACAAAGTCGATGATGTATTCCGAATCAACCGTGTCTGCGCACCAACAGATCTTACAGCCGACAAGCGGCCGGTCTGCTAAGCTCGGAAGATGCACCCTCAAGAGTTTCCTCACAGCTTCCTCCTCGCCCGCTGGAAGGAAACCATTTTGCTCCGTTGGCAAAGAAACGCCGTCGACATAGTTCGTGAAGCCCGCGCCGCTTGGCGATACCTTCAACAGCCCTGTCCGATCTGGCTCCATGAAGAACCCCAAATCCCTCGAGTACGTCACTGGAATTCCCTTCAGCTTCTCCGCCTCCTCCTCGGTCAGTTGCACATGCGCAATTGACCACGACCTCGCCACTAGCTGCTTCCCAAGCGCCGGTAGCAGCTTCGCGACGGATGCACCCAACGTGACAACCGTCACCTCAGCTACATACCTCTTCCTAGCCTCCGTCACAGCGCCAACACACCTCCCCCCCTCATACTCAAGCGAAGCAACCGCCTCTCCCAATCTCACATCCACACCCATCCCCTTCACCTCCTCATACATCCCCCTCAACGCATCCGCCGCCCTCGCGTACCCAGCCAAAGCATTAAAATACCCCTCCCACCCTTCCATCTCCCCATCCAACCCGGGCGCAACACGCCTCACATCCTCACGGGAGGAGATCTGAGTAATCTTTCCCACAAAAGCGGGATGCGTCTCAATCGACGACAGGGCCTTGGCAAATGAGACCCTACTCTTGTCCGGCGCAGCGGCCGAGTTCCCAAGGAGGTATCCTACCTGCCGGAAATGAGGCGCGAAGAGGGGGTCGGAAGACCAGGCCTCGATGGTCGCGAGGGCGAGGTCGGTGTAGAAGGGGTCTTCGTACTCGGCGCGGACGATCTTGTTGAGGTCGTTGGCTGCTGAGAGGGGGGAGGGGATTGTGAGGCCTTTTTCGAGGAGGGTGATGGAGATGTAGCCTGCTTTGGCGAGGTGGTGGGCTGTAGAGAGACCGAAGGTGCCGGCGCCGAGGATGAGGATTGGGGTGTTTTGGGTGGGCATTCTGCTTTGAGCAACAATTTACAAATTGTTAATATTGATGGTATTTCTATGATACCTGTGTGAGATGGGGATATTCACTGGCGCCCTTTTGAGATGATGGGATGTCTGGAGAGTAGGCGGCGGAAACATGATTAACGAGCCAACGTGAGATGCGGGGTGATATGCACGAGGGACTCCCTGACGTATGATGGGGCATGTTGGATTGAAAATCGTCATAACAATCAATCAAAACGACTTATTCGACGCCTCTCAAGATATTTACAAACATTATGATGATTGTTGACAACCTTTTAAAAGGGGCAACTTTGAACGACACAGGCCAGAGAGGGATGCACATTGCCCCTAAGTCATACGCCATCAGAACTGTTCACGCAACTGCTAACCCTGAAATTTCGAGCCATTCAGATACCCCTGGTATTCAGATTCACATTGGTCTCGGGGAGTGTGACTCTCTGGGGGAATTCTGCTCCGCGGTGGAGCCTCTGCCCCTGGTGCATGGATGGAGCCGGATACTCAGCAGGACTTTCATCAATCACCAAGCCTGATTAGCTCAGCTGGTTAGAGCGTCGTACTAATACAGATCTTCTGTATCAAGTCATGCGAAGGTCAACAGTTCAATCCTGTTATTGGGCAATTCTTCCTTTTTTGCTTTTCCTGATAGGTAGCGTGAATGAGTGAGTTTCTTTTGCCATCTGACAGCTTAGATCTACTATCAATTTTTACCCATTGGATTCTGATGCGGCATCTATATTTCGTCCTGCTGCCCGAGCCGATCATTCGAACCACACTCGCTGACACTTTTCTGGATCCCACGCTTCCCCTTCCATGACTCCATGAACATAACTCTCCCCTACCATCTCCCATTTGCAGCCCTTCTCCCTGACAACAAAAGGCACATCCGACCCCTTAATAAGAGATACAAAGTCTCCAACACGGGCCCGATGTATCCCTCGGAAGTCCTCACGAGGCGCCGGTTCATGACAAACGCAAAGTTCGGGTTCGCCGTAAAGTCTCCTATTCTGCCCATAAGTCCAGAGATATCCCTCTTGACCAAAAGCGCCCTGAATAGAAGCACCGAGATATTGTGTGGAGTCAAGAGCATGATCCACGGCCAGGCGGGAAGGCCAAGGCTCTGCAGCACTTTGGCACCATCTTTCGAGATCATGTCGAATCTATGGAACTCCTTCGCTTGTGCCTCTTGGTTTTCCGGGCTGACGTGGCCACCGAGGAGGGTCTTCCAATAGGCATCGAGCATCGGCTCAACGCTACGTCTGTAGCTTCCCCTTGACCGAGCTTTGGTGACTTTCTCCCACTCGAGACACAGCTGCAGGAACTCCACCATGCCTTCCATGCGTGCCTTGTATGTTTGGTACTGGGTGAATGTCCACGTTGACGGCGGGTTCTTCTCCATCACTCTGCTTGTTTTCTCGATGCGATCGAAAGCAAATCCTTCAGCGCCGAGCAACGGGCTCTCCTGGTCAACTAAGACTTTGACAGAGGTGTGTTGACTTCGGGATGCGTCGAATGACAGCTGATCCATGACGAGATACCGAGGCCGTCGGTCAGCTTCCCAGTCAGGGATCCAAGATGGCCATCCGACTCTCTCCTTGGGGTTTCCGACAGGGCCGCTTAACAGCTTGAGATTGCCAGATTTGTTAATGATCGCAACGGCTACTTGCCGAGAAAGCTGCTCGAAGTTGCAGCCTGTGTAGTCAGGATGGGCCAGATCAAGCTCCTCCAGCTCGGCCGGCTTGACAAGGCCCAAGAAGGCATAGACCCTGTCCATAGGATCAGTAGCCTTGCAGCTGCTGTTGCGGAGAAGGATATCCTGGAGACTTGTTTTCTGCTCTGCAATTTCCCGTCGAAGCCTTTCAATGACAACAATGTGGCTTGGAAGCGGCAACCCTCCCAACGGGCGAATCGGGATTGAGGGTACGCAGCGCAACGCCACTACGAGCTCGTTCCAGGGGATGGAGTAGTGGCCGCACACAACCGTGACTTGGCTCGGCAGCGTAGCCTCTTGGACAACCCAGGCGCGAGAGAACCATTCTCTTTTGACGAGTGCCTGTAATTCCTTCCAACACAGACACATGGACCACTTGACTTGGGCGTCGTCGAGTTCAATCAGTGTTCTGAAGCTGGGCTTTCCGTAAACCTCAATGCTGGAACCACCGTCTCGAACATCAACAGCCTGACTGTTGCTGTCCTGTTGCATCCTCGCCGTCTGGTGATAGGCCACCTTGCAAAGCCAGAACGCCATCATGAAAGCCCGCTCGGTATAGTCTGTGGATCCTCGCAGCCAAACAATGCCCCTAGAGCACTTCTGATAGACGTCGCCCATGAGCCGGACCTGACTTTCTCTCTCCGGAATATCGCCTTGGTTGATGCAGATGGCGTCAGCCCAGACGATCCTCGTTTGACCTCTAGTCTCATGCATCAACAAAGGCGGGTCTTGAATCTCAACACCATCCCCACTCTTGTTCTTCTTAACAGAAACACCCTGCATCCCCAGCCGTGAGCCGGTGTCTCTACTAGGTCGGTATCGCAGACATTTCAAAGCGGCGTGGAGGTCCTCGAGAACAGGCATGTGGAACCCCTCTAGCGTGATGGTTTCTGTCGAAGTTGGCAATCCCCATGTGTACGACAAGGCCTCGTACTGCGGGGGTGGGATGGAGTCGAGAGAGGCAACTAGGATGGAGCACTGTATCGAATCTTCGGGCCTTCCAGGATGGAGTCCAAGGAGACGTATTTCTCTCGGCCCGAGTGGGCGGCGGGGTCTTTAGGGGCGCTCATCGACTTGACGTAAACGCGAATTGCGAGTTGAGATTTGGGCGACGTAGGGGCTTTGGAGCTTGGGATATTTAGTGGATTGTCAGTTGAATTCGAAGCGTCGAAAACTAGGAAGCCTAGGAGATGGTAAACTTGGGAGACGGGAAACCTGGGAGAAAGAAATTATGAAATCAAGGGGAGGGGACAAATAGGATGCCAAGCATTGGGCCTGTGGCCTCAAAACTTGATTGCTTGCGCATGTTCCACAGCCTGAGACATTTGGAAGCGTCGAAATATGCATGATAGGCCAGTATTGGCTGCTTATATGCATTCACCCCAATGTATTGATAACCACCTCCTCTGTTGGAGGCCACAGGGTACTCGTCTTGCGAGCCCACAGTCACAGTATTTCTGTATCCCGTTTAGCTTCAAATCGTCGTGGCCACAACTGACGAGTCAATCGACTCATCCTCTGAATATTCTTGACCCTTAGATTCAAGACCAAGGGGATCACCTTCATCGAGACCTCCGGCGAGTGCACTGTCAAGTTGGTAGTTCGAATTTGCGCTCCTGATGATGTGGTGATAATCAGGCCAAGATGCACACCCCACATGGTGTTCTGGGGGATCGGGGAATGGAATTCTGTGCACCTTGCACAGGCTTCGACCCCGCACGTTTTGTACGCCGGGACCTCACCGACCTCGCCCTCACACCGGACCCATTCAACCCAAAGTGATCCCGCCGCACCGAAGTTCTATTTGATGGTGGCTGCATTTTCGCTTTCTTTGCCAAGAAGCTTTCAGTCGCAACGCCCAAGGGTTCGCCCAACACCAAAGTTCCAAAACGGCCGAGGAGGACGAGAAACTGCAGTTTTTCAGATCCGACACCACGCCCACTCTGTCTCCCGCTTGGAAAAGGCCATGACTCAAATTCGTAGTCTCAAGGCAATGCCCGATTGTTTTCTCGGCGGCATCAATGACTGCCAGCCTTTGGACGAACAGCTGACCCCACTTCTCTCGCTAATTGTTTGGTGCCGTCTTGCACACTCCTAGAGAACTTCTAACCCCGGGAAAATGGCTGTGCCGACTTTCCTACGGACATCTGAGATGGGTAGAAGCAGTCGTCCGAGTTGAATAGACACCTGCCAAGAACTAAACTATATAACGCTCCTAAGAGAGCAACACGACCTTCAAGCTGTTTCCCAGAGAGCATAAAGAAGAACAATGACTCTCAATTCATATCCCCTCACTCTTCGAGGAGTGCTGGGGGAATTTCGAGAAAGACGTGGTAAATACATGAAGAATCTTTTATAAATAGGTACATGTACCCAAGTTCGGATGGAAGCCTGAGTGAGGGCATCGCCACCATCCTAGGTATTCACCAGGGGCAACAACTGATCAATATCTAGGTAGAGAGTGTAAGGTTTACACAGGCCATTCCATCGGCACCTGCGCCCAGCCCTGATCCAATACCCAAATTTAACCAAACTCACCCATCCTTCACACTTGACCCCGAACTGACATGTATCTTATCTTAAGCAACTCCGGATGAAAAAGGGGTAGATGATGGCCCATCATATTTACTCGCAGCGCTTATCTATTGGTAGAGACTGGTCCTATTGTCCTCGAGTGGGATCGTTCACTTCTCTGCCTCGTTTTGCAAGAGGCTTGCATCTTTCTTCCTTTCGTCTCGAAAACTCTCCTGTCTTTTCTCCCTCCTACAATCAACAACATTTGGTACGACCTTCGCTTTCTCTCCCGCTTGCGATTGAGGTGGCAGGCCTCAGTCTATCGGCGACTTGACTTCTTTTCTCACACCTCCGACGAGTCGCTCGCGACCAAATGCAAGCACAATTCTCATCGGGAATCAAACAACCGGCGATGAATCCAAGCCACTTGCGTGCCCTGGTCCAGTCTTATCCCAACTCCAAGTTGCTCATCGTGCGAAGCAACCACAGTTTCAATCGGTGATCGAAAACCAGCGACCAATTCAACACACTTGCGTGCCCTGGTCTTCTCCTGTCTGCTAGTTGCTCGCCGCTCGAAACAACAACAATTCTCGTCGTCGATCGAAAAACAGCCCTCGATTCAACACACCGCCTTCCGTGGCCAAGTTTCAGTTCCGCCCCGACAGCAACACAGCTCGCCGGCCTAAATCCCCACCTCAAAAAATGGCGCAAGCGGGGATCGTCGTCCAACCGGCCAGATTTGCAACCATAGGCCACTCCATCAAGCCATGCGTCGTTGCCAGGGTCAAGATCGAAGGTCTCCACATTGACAGCAAGCCTTTGATTCTGGCCACCGTCACGCTGTACCAGGCCGACGGATCTGGATGGGTCAATTCGACCGGGGAGGAGGGAGATGGATTGTGCTCTCCCCTTTCATACTATATTAACCATCATGGTTTTGACTCGCGTCGCCGTAGGTGTTAAGATAGGAGGAAAGGATATGAACAAATATTGTTAACAAATGCCAACGTCAGTCTCCAATGCATTAGGGCCGGAGAAGAGACTAAAGAAGAAGTGGGATAACCAAACAGTTACCAAGAAAGGGGACGCGTTGCCTATACTTTGTTCTCAATAACCTGTTCTCCGCAGGACGGGAAGGGGTGTTCTGGGCGTCAATATGAATGTTGATGGCCTCTGGATGTTCGAGGTGCGAAGCAAAGATTTTGAAGTTGTAATGAAAGACACAATCATCCCAGATCTCACTAAGTCAAGGGCCCAAGAGAATGAAATCAATCGAAAATAGGTGCAGTCAGTGCAACGCTAACTAGTCTAACAGTTATATCCGATCAAGTAGTCGTCAACTCCCTTGAGAAGGAGAAAGTCGTTTCGTATGGACTCGCGACAAGAGCACAATGGTGAGAAGCCCAAGGCCTCGAGTAGGTGAGCTAAGCAATAGCATCTCAGTACCCAGGCCTCTGCAGCTATGTGGCTAGCTATGATGTGTCGATATTTGTGCCCGTCTCCTAATCGGAGGGACTGTAAAAAAGGAAACGACCACGGGACGGGATTCCTCTGTGGTACAAAAAGTGATGACGTCGAGGCTGTCTTTGCGCGGAACGGATAGAGAAACCGGTGGCTTGTGGGGCTGTAAGCAATGCAGGAGTGTTCCGACGGTTTCGCGATCTTGCATATAAGGGTTTCATTCTCACTGTCAAAAACAGGAAGCAATGCAGGAAAATGGAAGATAATGAGAAATTTAGACATTCGCCATGCTCCTCAAACCCTAGTTATGGCGTGGAGCTTGTCTTAATGCCCATGGAGATTTGGAAAAGCTGGGAGAATGCCTTAGTAATTGCGCTGTGCTCATATCATTTCTTGCAGTCCACCTAGATGTCAACGTCGCAGCTTGCCCCTTTTCAGTGTTTACTCCCACAGTGCGATTAGTTAGCGCATTGACAAGTGGTCTGTGCCCTGAGGTAGCCCGCCCGTGCGTTGATGACTCGAATCGCCGAATTGACCTCTGTCATAACCCCACCATCACGCCGCGCCTCGAACCCCGAACTCAACAAAGCTTCAGCTTCCCAGATAAACAACCGAAAATCGCAATACTTGCGACAGCACGCTACATTCTGCAACCTCTATCCTCGAATAGCACCGTCGATTTGCCACAATGAAGATCGACCAGTACATGAATCTCTGCCTCGAGCAGGCCGCGCAGTCGCCGCTGCATCATCGCCACGGCAGCATCGTTGTCAAGGGCGGCAAGGTTGTCGGGCAGGGCTTCAACGACTACCGCTCCGGCTACGATGGCGGCGCGCTCAAGACCGGCCGCCTCCCTGCCGGCTCGTTCCCGCTCGAGAACGCCGTCGCGTCCAAGCGAAAGCCCGAGTCGAAGCTGCCCGACCGACCGAGCGGCGCAAGCACCTTCGTACCCTTCGAGCGCGGCTCGGGCGGCGGCCACCACGCGAATACCTGCTTCAGCATGCACTCGGAGATGATGGCCATCAACTCAGCCCTCGCGTCGTCAAGCACCCTAGCCGCCAGCACCGCGTCCTACATCAAACCGTACTTCAAACTATCGGGTCGTCACGCCAAACCCAGCCTACTACGAGAGAACGACGCTGTCAAATCCTACGTCGAGCGCGTCTGCCTCGAGGCCATGGGACCAGAGTTCAAACAACGTGCCGGCGCGCCTCAGGGCCAAGAGTGGCGTTTTGAAGCCGGTGCATCTCGATGCAACGCGCCAGCGGAATACGAATCCCACTCAGAATCAGAATCAGAACGAGGACAAGAATCAGGGTCCGAAGAAGAACAAGAATAAGCACGATGCGCGAGACAACAAGCAGGCAAGATCTGCCAATCGGAGTACACCCCCCACCAAGGGACAGTCGCTCGCGGTCTCGCAGCAGAACAGACAGAAGCACAGCAGCACTTATCATAATGTTGGAAAGGTATGTCGCGGCGCCGCTGGTGGAGTCTCTGCACTAACATGGCCGCAGAAGCAGAACGTTGTCCCTGCACGGAATCACATCCTCCTGCCAAAGGGCCGCACCAGGCAGAACTCGCGAGCGATCCGCGAGAGAATGAAGCACCCAAAGCTCGTCGGCGCCGATGTTTACGTCGCCCGCCTGGCCAATACTACCTCGTCCCCAGTGAAGCAGCCGGAGAGTTCTGCAGCGCTTTCGCGTTTTGTCTCTGATGACGTCCCCCTCTCTGAGGCGTCTGCATCGACAGGCTCGCTGCACGACGAGTTGACATGCAAGCCTTCGATGCCCATCCCTTTGCCATTGGCGCGGTTTTTGCCCACTCGAACGGCTATCGACTCTCGCCCATGCTACCGGTGCGTCTGCTACATGCATAGTGTCGGAATCAAGCGCGTGTTTTGGACCAACGGTGAGGGTAGATGGGAGGTAGCCAAGGTCCGCGATCTGGTAGACATGCTGGAGGGGTCTGCATCCGGCAGCGGGAGTGACGCGGTTTCGGGGCTTGGAGTTTTCGTCACTAAGCATGAGGTCCTCATGTTGCGGAGACTGTTGGGGAGTTGACTGGTTTCTAGGCTTGACCCTGTTTCCCGCGGGACATGCCGTGACACGACGTGATATCATGTCTCATCTTCACCGCTGCCTCCTGTCTTCGTCGGAGAGTTTAGCCACGTCAAACGATCAGCGCGCAAATAGAGCACCGTGCCAACCAGAAGAAAGCGTGGACAAAATGGATAAGACCCTTGGCAGTGATCGAAGGGCCCACCCTGTTCTGGGCATCGTCTGGGCATGCATTAGTGCCCAGGTTTAGATTTTCCCCGTAACGCCACTTGCGCCTGTCAAACTTGACGGCAAAGTGGGCACGCGACACCTCCTCTGTCTGCGTGCTGCTTCGGCTGGATAGCATCGGGAGGTGCCATTGCCAAGTGCCGCGTGCCGTGCGAAGTGCCCGCCCCGAGGCCCTCTCGCATTTCCTCATCGGGAACAGCCAAGCGCTTGGGAGGGAGAGTCCCGGGTTCATGACGCGAACAGCACTCAAGGATTCCCAGTCTTCCCAGATTGGCACGAATGTAAAAGCTCTGCGGTAGCATCCTGGGAGGCGACAGCCGCCCTGATGAGTTCATGATTGAGCGACCGATTGACGAGGCAAAAACTGCTCAAAGTGCCGAATCTACCTCCGCTCTCGCAGTAAGCTAGACCCCGAGTGTCCAACTGAGGTCAGACTTGCAGACCTCCTCGGTCCCCAACCGCAATGGCACAGCTCGGCTCACCTACGCCCAGAATACCAAGCATACCAAGCCCCTCTAGGCCTCGCAACGGCCCCTCCCCTGGGTCCAGAAGGCATGCCCACACACGCGGCTCTGCCTATGGCATTGCTAGAATCCAACGCATGTCTCGCCGCCCCTTCTTGATTCGTAGTTCCTGCGTCGTTTCGTGGTTGCAGGCCAAGATATACTAGCAACAAAAGTTGCTCAGCCAAGATGTGCACTCAGCGACATGATGGATTGACACCGAAGCCATCATTTTGGACAGAGAAATTATATTTAACATGAGATTTCCGTTGCGCTTTTGGGTTGAGAGAGCTTGCCATCGTAGCAGTTGAAGGACGCACTCTTGTCTCTTCCCCGTATCATCACATCCTGGACACAGGACTGCCCGCTTGTGCTTGAGCCCAGTGGTCAGCACACTCAATCGTCAAGATGGTGTTCCTTCACCAGTACGACTACCTCTTTGCCATTGGCACCATCTTTGCCTTTGGCGATGCTTGGGGTATCGGTACGTCGCCCAGACTCCCCTCTGCAGATCTGAGAATATACTGACGTAAATAGGCGCCAACGATGTCGCCAATTCCTGGGCAACGTCTGTGTCGGCACGGTCCGTGACCTACGTGCAGGCCATGTGCATGGCCACTGTCATGGAACTTGCCGGTACCATTGGTGTCGGCGCCCGCGTGGCTGACACTATTCGCACCAAGATCGTCAAGGTCGACGAGTTCGCTGAAAGCCCCGGCGTGCTCATGCTTGGCATGGTCTGCACTGTCATCGCATCTTCTACCTGGCTTATCTTCGCTACTAAAATTGGTTTCCCCGTTTCAACAACCCATACTGTCCTCGGCGGCGTGCTCGGCATGGGCATCGCGTCTGTTGGCGTCAATGGCATCTCGTGGATTGGCACTGGCACCGGCACCGAGCTGATCAACAGCGGTGTGGTGTCTGTCTTCCTTGCGTGGATCATTGCGCCGTGTCTGGCAGGTATGTTTGCGGCGATTCTGTTCACAACAACGAAGTACCTGGTCATGTTGCGCAAGGATCCCGTCAAGTGGGCGTTCTTCTTGATTCCTTTCTACTTTGGCATGACGGCGTCGCTTCTTACTACTCTGCTTCTCACCAAGGGGGGCACCATCAAGTCCAACCTCAGCGAGGAGGGCACCGCGGGTGTCATTGTTGGTGTTGGTGTAGCCGTTGCCGTCGGCATTGCCGTCTTCTGGCTACCATGGCTCTGGCGTGTTGTCGTCAAGGGAGACTGGCAACTCAACTACTTCCACGTCTTCCAGGGGCCTCTGCTGCTCCGCCGCGGCGAGGTCCCGCCTGCCCCTGCATCCCACGTTGGCATCATCGACTACTACGCCGGACATCTCACCAAGGAGGAACTCGACATCAAGCGCGCGGCAGAGGGATCTACCACCGCCACCGCCGACCCGGAAATCACCGCCGTGGTTGAGAAGAAGGCTGACGGTACCGAGGAGCCCGCCAAGCCCGCGCCGGTCGTCGTCCGCGAAAACCCTCCGCGCAAGTCTCTCATTGGCCCCAAGCCTGCCGGAAGCAACTTCTCTGGAAAGGTCATCTTCTGGTGGATCAAGTTCCTCCTCTTCCGCGGCGTCGACCTCGACATCGTCGCGCTGCAGAAGGGCAAGAACGACTTCCTTGCGGGCGATCTCGAGCTTGCCCATGCGGGTGCGGCGCACTACGACAACAATGTCGAGCACATGTACTCGTATCTGCAGGTCATGACTGCGGCTACCGCGTCATTTACCCACGGAGCTAACGATGCTGCTAAGTATGTGCCTCTTTCCCCTCTAGTCACATCTTGAGTTGACTTGAGATGCTAACACCACACAGCGCTGTCGGACCATATGCTACCATCTACCAGATCTGGAGCTCCGGCGCCGTACCCGGCGCCGGGTCCGACATCCCCCTCTGGATTCTCGGCTTCCTTGGTGGCGCTATCGTCGTCGGCCTGTGGACCTACGGGTACAAGATTATGACCAACCTGGGCAACAGAATCACTCTCATCTCTCCCTCCCGCGGCTTCTCGATGGAGTTGGGGTCCGCAATCACGATCATCATGGCCACGCGCTTTGGTACGTCCCTTACCCCCCCTACCTTGTCCTCACAGTATCAAGGGTTTGCTAACTCATTGTGATTTAGGCCTCCCAATCTCAACAACACAGTGTATCACAGGCGGCACCGTCGGCGTTGGTCTGTGCAACGGTGACTGGCGGACTATCAACTGGCGCATGGTGGCGTGGATCTACTTTGGCTGGTTTGTCACAGTGCCAGTTGCGGGGCTTTTGTCAGGGCTGTTGATGGCGATAATACTTAATGCGCCGAGGTGGGGGCAGATTTGAGTCTCGGGTTTATTAGTTCTGTCTGGATTGGGGGTGTGAGCGTTGCGTAGGCTTGGGTTTGGCGTGATTGGGTTTGATGGGGTTTGATAGATGGCGTTTTGGGTTGGAAAATTGGTGGCGGTACTCTGGATTCTGGATAGAAGCTGAGTTGCTGGTGGGTGGCTGGTAGTGTGATCGGCTTGCTTTTGCAGCCTGGTATGTGGACGGGTCTTTGTGCCCCTTGCGGATTGATGGGGTTGGCGAGAGACAATTGGCTTACTGCTATTGAGAAGCTCTCACCAAGGTTCTACGAGGTTACGGGAATTGGGGGGTGGCTAGATATATGGATCACACTTCTCACTGCAATTTTAGTCCCCAAAGAGGGGTTGTTCGGACAAAGTTGCCTCAGGCTCAGCTCAGCCCCAACACCTCATCACAGTTGCGAGGACTCCCTCCCAACGAAAATAAAGGCACTCCAAAAGAATTGCCAACTTCAGGCTAGACTTCAGCAACAACAGGAAAGTAAAATATTTCCGAATAAATTCGAGTCGCTCTTTCAGTTCATGCAAATCCCCAGAGCACTTCAAATTGAGGACCTCACGCCGTACTGTAGCCTGCATCACTCTGTACTGTACCCCACTGCAAACCCCATTCAGAACCCTAACCCCCAATGCACGGACGCAACCACGTAATTGATCCGAGTCATTCGCTCATGGCAAAAAGCCACCACATTGATAGATGCAAGGTCGCAGAGCGAAAATAACGCCGGAAACGCGATTTCCGCAATAAAACTCAATTGAATACGTACAGTTACTCTGACTTAGCCCCTGCGACCACGCGATTGGTAACAATTACCCCCTTACTCTCGGAATCTTCGCGGTGCCGGTGCCCTGCGGGTGCTCTTTCGAGTGCCCACCACTCCACTAATACTCTTCGTGACTTCCACTGGTGTTGAAGCCGTTACCATGGCCGTTGACGAGGGCGTACTGGGGATAGCCATGGGATTGCTAGACACTAGCCCTGCGCCGGGAGTAAGGGAGACCGTCGTCTGGCTCCTATCAAGGTTAACGCCCTCCCAGCTTGAGTGGCGGCTGGCGCAGAGATTTTCCGGTGTGGGTCAATTACGTGGATGCGACCGTGCATTAGGGGTTAGGGTTATGTATGAGATTTACAGTGGGGTATAGTACAAAGTGATGCAGGTTACAGTACGGCGTGAGGTCCTCATTATATTTAGATGGACATTAGGCTTTTGGTTGTGAATCGTGTTTATCCCATTTTTGGAGCAATGTATTAAATGTATGCTGATCACTTATTTGTATGTGCCTTTTATTTTGTCGAGGGGGAGGAGGCCTCTGAACCTGGAGCACGTGCGACACCACACCCTTATGGTGCGACTGAAGTCAAGAGCTACCATTATAAGCCCAGGTTATAAAACAGAGAATTTTTGCCTTGCAGTTTGAACCAGCGATTTGCAACGAGGCTGGCAGGTCATTTTAGTCATTCTCCAGGCAATCATTTGCAGTAAGTGACTGCCGATGAGTGATGAACCAAACCTCAGCGTGGCAGCTCCCCACTACGTACATCGTCTGCACCTTGCCAGCACGCCTCGTTTAACCTGTGCAAAACATTTCTTATCTATTTGTCAGGCCCCTTCTTAGAAGCTTACCCTATGGACAAGGTGTATTTCAATGGTGAAAATCCCCAGATGTGCGGGTAGGTCAAACAGTGGTGTTTTTAATTGTTTCAAGGTGCACTCGGCTCTTGGTTTGAATATCTACAAGCTACGGGGTTTTGTGTTCAGGTACAGCTTCCTTAGACATGGGTACGACAGAAAAAAGTTTCAGGAGGAAGTTGGGGAAGGGTGGACGAAATTTTGATAACGGATCTTACCTGGTCTTATCAAGTTGAGCCCAACTTTTTTATCACTGCAATTTTTACTCTAAAAGAGGGAAGGCTGTCCGCCAGCTGCAGCGAACTATAACTAGCCAATTAAAACTTGGAATCCCCCTCTTGTTCATTTTACTTATAAGTTTGCCTCTGATGAAGCGGGATGGACTACCTACTTCATTTGCACATCGTGCTCAGCTCCTAGTACTAGTACAAAATCCAACGAGATGGCTCCCCATATCCTGGTCTGGATTAGGTCTAATTTTACAGGGCATCCCCTCAACTACACTAAGACCACCTTGATGGAAGACAAGGAATCAAGAGGCAAGGATATCCACTGTAGGGCCATTGCTTTGTCAACAGTAAGGGCAGAGGGTGATAGAGGGGGTAATTTTAGAGCCTCAAGCTCGGCAAGTCTGAAAATATCAGGCACTCGTCATTTGCTGACGTCCAACCCCCCAGGCCCTTAATTGTCTCGCCATTTTGAGAGGAGGGCATCATACCTACCTAAACGCATTTCACAGATTTTGAACTTGCCCCAGTCTGTCTAGCAGCGCATATTTAGCGCCAAAACAGCTCACATGTTTGCACCGAAGGCACAACCTCCGCTAAAATTTCACTGCAATTTTAGCTGCGAACGAAAGGATGAGGCATCTGCCCGAACCCCAACCCTGACAGTTGAATGCAATGCGGGGACTTCAAGAACACCAATTTCTGTCCACTCTGTTGCTTACGGAAGTTGACCTCGAGGAGCAAAGTCTTCCATTCAGAATATGTCTGTTTCTTCTCAGCTCGGTTTTACTCACACGGCGCAGTTTTGATCGGAACCCTCAGGCTATCACGCCATGTAGCCCCTCTCCAAACTACTAGGTCAAGAGCATGTGCAGCCTGGCCTACCAAAACGCTCCATCTTGATTCCCCCCCTTTTAACCTCTTCTCTCAAATGGCAGCGCCCCCATATCCTCCATCCACTGCATCCACCATCCACCTCCTCTGCAACGCCGTAGCTTGCAATACCTGGCAGGCTCTCCATCAAATCATCGGGCGTGTGGCTCAGTTGGTAGAGCGTTCGCTTAGCATGCCTTCACCGCATGCGAAAGGTCCTGGGTTCGATTCCCAGCTCGTCCATTGAATATCCTTATCATCTCCTCAGAAGATGATAAGCATGACTTTTTGCTGATCGACAGGTTGCTTGGCCTTTGTTAACAAAGGCTGGACTGCATGGAGTGGAATTCTCTAGAATACCCACCCCTCACCCCCTTTTTGAATCGCAGCACAACCACTCCCTACCAAATGCATCCACTCACCTCCACTTCGCAACAATGTAGCCCACAATACCTGCCAAACTCTCCATCAAATCACAGGGGGTGTAGCTCAGTGGTAGAGCGTTCGCTTTGCATACTCTCATCAGTGTATGCGAAAGGCCCAGGGTTCGATCCCCTGCTCCTCCAAGATCATCTGATCCTTCATTTTTTGATAGTTTGCGGGATTGCTTTTTGCTTTTTGTCATGACTGTGCAGAGGTAAGGAAAACTTCTAGCTGTGTCTCCAGCTTTTGCCAATCCGCGTCTCCGGTGCCGATATCGTACATGAGCCCACGGGCAGAAGCCGCGTCTGCGCCTGTTGCCTCCTGGACGAGCTTGAGGCATATTTCCAACCTGTTCATCTCATTCAGCGCAGCGATCCAGATTGCCTCCCAGATGTGCGAGTTCCTTGTGAATTCCCAATCTTCGCTGCGCTGCATCGCCTCTCCCATAGACTGGTTGTAATGCATCCGGTAGCGGTGCAGTTCGTCAGGCGAGTTCTCCAAACATATTTTAGGCCAGCCGTGCATCAGCGGATCCCAATCGCGGGTGATCCAGCCTGGGTAGCGGGCGTATCCAACACATCGAGGCATTGTCTGGACGAGATCCCAGTCGATGATGCCAGTCAGGTTACCCTCCTCGTCGACCAAGATGTTCTGGGAGTCGAAATCCGGGACGGAGAGGACGAAGCCCTGAGACGACGACTTGAGGGACGGTAGATATCGCAATGCCGCTTTGGTGACTTTCGTTTTCGCAAGCTTCCATGGGCTGTTGGTGTTATCGCTTGCGACGACATGGTCGTGCAGGTACGCTGCTACTGTGTCGTACGGACCGGATGCGATGACGCGGTAGCTGCCGTCTTCGTTCTCCTTCCAGTCGTAACATGGGCCGATTGCTAGATCGCTGCTGTTGTTGTCTTTGTGAAGGGACCCGATTTGGAGGAGGGTGAATTGCGCGAGCTGGGGTAGGCATTCCGAAAGGGCGGTCAAGGTTCTTAGCCGCCGCTCCTCGAGAGGTGTTGGGAGGGTGGTGTCGAACCAGGCTGTTGCGAGAGTCTGACCGGGAAGGAAGCTCATGCAGATGTACGGGGCGTTGATGGTGTTGTTGCTAGTTGTGTCGAATGCGTAAACCTGTGGTACTGGAATTGTGGTCTTGGAAGCAATGAGACGCAGCGTGGTGACTTGAGATTCCATTGCCTGCGCAGCTGTCGCAGTCAACCCGAATCCCCAGCCTGTTGCTGGAATGCGGATGATGAGTTTGAAGCCATCGTCGAGTTGGATGATGTGCACGAGGTTGTATGAGCCGCTGACGCGGTGGATGAGACGGCCTGATGAAGAGGTGATGCCCAGAATGTCGGCCCTGATAGTCCTGGCGAGGTTGACGAGTGAAATTTCGGGGATGGATAAAAGCGGTCCGAAAGTTTCGGCGTCCAACTTATCGCTGCTCTGTGACGACATGGTGGATGGTTAGGTGCCTAGGTAAGATTCGATTGGGAGAGGGTCGAGCTGAAGCTTGCTTGGGCCGATGTTTGCAATTGAGAGGTGTTGCCGTGTTTTGTTCTAAGCGCCCGGCGCCTGACCCCTCAATCCTCTATTACTCAGCAGGTTCACGTTGGCGGTTACGGCTCCAGATAATCTGACTACTTGAACTTTTGTCATTGCTGTACCAGCGCTGGAAAACGGGGAGGAGATGAGCACCTGAACTGAAAATGCGACGGAATCTGTTTTTTGAACCGACGGAGAAAGCTGGAACTTCTGTTGATTAATTGCTTCCAAAACCGTCGTCCGGCTGAATTCCCCCAAAGGAGATCTCCCCTATCTTCCTCTTTTTCGAACGGACCAAAGCTCTTTGATCCTTCTTCACCACCGTCGAGCCCTCGGCGGAGTTGCTGCCTGAGAGATCGTACATTGGCTGAGCTGTGGTGTTCAGGATAATTGCCAGATTTCCATCCTGAGAGCTAGGTGCGTGGACACTGACTTTTGTAAACCCTACCATCGAGTTGGGGAGTGATAGTAAACGCTGCACTTCCTCTGTTCCAGCGACATGCCGAACCAAGTTGACTCCGTATCCGAAGAGACCAGCTCGGGAGGCAGCCGAGATTTGCTGGAAAGCCATTTCTCCACTCGCCGTTTGTGGGCAAGTTTCGATGGAACCCTCGGGCGTGTCTTTTGTGACCGGCCGGGTCAGTGGTGCCAGGAGCGAACATAGAAAGGAGCTTTGGATTCCACAGCATTAGGGTAGAGGCGGAATCTTACCTGAAATGAAGTTCCACAGTTTGAGACTTTCCGATAGTATCGTGACGATGCTTAGCGCCTGTAGTGGCTTGGCAATGTCTTTAGTCTAGAAATGGGACTCACCAAACTTTCTGTCCGATAACAGTTCCATCGCAGCCTCCACTCCCCTCAGGTGATCGCTCATTGTGCGGCATAGCAATTCATCCTCGCGGTATTTTGCCCACTTGCAATTACCTCACTGCATCCTCAATGGTTTTCTTCCCTCCCGGCACTTATCTCGTCTCCACCACGATTCCCTTGCCCTTCGGCGCACAGGTCATTGGTGATGTCCTTAACCGGCCGCTGATCATAGCCTCGTCGGGCTTTATCGGCCTCGGCGTGCTCTCGACGGACGAGTATACCAGCGGCGGCACAGGGACTGACGGATTGGACCAAGAATATGTAGGTTCCTCCCTTTTCGAGCGGTTTTCTCTCCCGAGGCACATGCTGATGATTGCCATAGTTTGTAAATACGGCCAACTTTTACCGGCAGATCCGCAATGTCATTATTGACGTGCGCAACGCGCCCCCCACCGAGATCGCGGCGTGTCTGCACTGCCAAGTTGCACAGGCCACGAGCCTGCAAAACGTTGAGCTCAGGGCTGGGCCTGGCAGTAAAGGCGTGGCGACAGTCGTGGCCGACAGCAGCGGGACGGTGCACCTTTCCGGTGCCGGCCAGTCCCTCATCGACCAGTGGATGCAGGGCCCGGTCTGTAAGTGCTTTTCTGCCCCTCAAATTTCCCAAACCGGAGGAGATGAGCTGGTGCTGATGGATAGTTGCAGACTCTGGCTCGGCCGAGGCCAGCGCCCGCTCCTTCTCGACCGGCGGCAAGATCGGGCGATACCGCAGACAAGGAGGCCTCGTCGACCAGAACAGCCGCTACTTCGAGCGCCCCAAGCCGCAGTACGAGGGGCGGGCTGTGGGCGACTTTCTCCACGTCAAGGACTTTGGTGCGACGGGTGATGGGCAGACTGACGATAGTGACGCCTTGCAGAGGGCGATCTATGCCAGCCAGGGCAAGATCCTCTTCGTCGACGCCGGCTCGTACATCCTGACCAAGACGGTGGTCGTGCCGGCCGGCGTGAAGATTGTCGGTGAGACTTGGTCGCAGCTCGTGGCTTCGGGACTTGCCTTTTCCGACGCGACGGCACCTATGGTCATGTTGAAAGTGGGCGCCACGCCTGGCCAGGTCGGTAACGTGGAGATGCAGGACCTGACGTTCACAGCCAAGGGGCCCACGGCCGGCGCCGTGCTCGTCGAGTGGAACATGGCTGCTGACGCCAAGGGGTCGGCTGCCCTCTGAGACTGCCACGTCCGTATCGGCGGCACTACTGGCACAGGCCTGACACCAGCCGAGTTCCCGGCCCTCACCTCGGGTATTGCCCCAGGCTGTAACGCCGCCAGCCTGATGATGCACATCAGGCCGGGCGCGTCAAGCTTCCTCATTACACGGGGGCCACCTCGGTGGTCAACTTCCCGCTCATGACGGTCAGCCAGGACGCCTGGACAAACACCATCACTTTGCCGCCCCTGACGCTGTCCAACCTGGGCTTCGAGCTGGTGACGCTGGCCGTGCCGGGCGCCAGGGGGGCTGAGGCGCCGCCAGACTGCCTTTGGCGGAATCTGGCCAGTCCCCGCCACGACCACTGGCTGGCCGGTCGTCGTCTACCAAGGCCCGGATGGCAAGCAGTCAACAGCCAGCATATGAGACATCATGGTCTCCCAAGGCCACACCTTTCAATACCCTTCCAGTGCAGGCTCCAAGGCCCTCCAACTCCTGTTTCCAAGCTTAATAGCGCGCCAAGTCCTGCGCTTCACCCTCGTCAAGGTCCCCCGGACGGCCGCCCCTTGCCGTTCAGAAAGGTCAATGTCAGTCCGACAGCCTCGTTTCTATACATCCGAGTTTAACCTGAGAACTCACACATGCACACCCCCGAATCCATCAGCTTCTATCCCAGCACAACCGGCTCTCGCTCCTCGGAATCAAATGCGGTGGTCTCCAAATAGTTGTAAACCAACCCAATCCGCCGGTACATGCCGTTCTCCGCCGGGACCAAAACCATGGACAGTTTCCGATACTCACGACCTTCCTCATATCCCAGCAGGAAGTAAAAGACCTCCTTCCCACCATACTCAACAACAAACTGCCACTCCATCAGCTCCGGAGATCGCATATCCCAACTAAACCTCCACGACCCTCTCTCGCGGACAGGTACATCGTGTCCCCTTCTCACCAACCCATTCAACGCGAGCCTATTGTCTGGCATAACCGACCAACAATTCTCATCCACCGGTTGGAACCCCATAAAATTCACAGCAAAAGATCGCGACGCCCACGACCATGCCGGTGCACACGGTAAGATATCCTCATCCTCCTCCCCCCTCCCCAGCACATTAGTGCGGATCCAAGCAATCTGCCGGACAAAGCTCTTATGCCAGGTTCCAAACGTGCATTCGTCCTCGAACAGGGGTTTCAATTCGTTAATAACACCCGTCACAGCTGCCAACCGATCGCCACGAAACGACAACTTCCGGTCCTTATAGGCAGACACAACCGTCTCCCAAAGCGAGTGAGCCGCCCCGGGAGTGAAGGGCTGTGCTACCTCGAATGCCTCGCGTGGCAGGACGGCATAGTCACGATAACTGGTGAGAGTACTTCCGGGGAACTGCTTCGAAGCATCGGTTTGGCACCGCCAGACTTGTTCCCTTTCGCCGTAGGCTAGCATGCGGCGGGAGAGGAGGCCCTCTTGCAGAGTCCATCCGCGTGTGTTGAGGGGCGACATGTTGTCGTGTCCGTTGTCGCTGCAGAATATGAGCCGCGCGGTTCCCATCTTGTCAGGCCCACCACAGTAAAAGGGAAGTGGGTAGGATTGCGGAGGGGTTCTCGTGTGGAGAAATCCTTCAGACACGCCACGGGCTGAGGCGGCGGCGATGGTGACGATGGCGTTTTTGTATACCTGGCCCATGGCGTTGACCTCGCGGACCTTGTCGGTGTTGTCGCCTTCTTGGACGATGCAGAGCGCGTCGAGCCAGAGGAATCGAATGCCGAGTCGTCGCGTGACTTTGATTGCGTCCTGGAGGGTCTGGGGGAGATGGGGGAAGGGAATGCCCCTGGCCATTTCGCTCATGTTTGTCGTTGTCAAGAGGACTGGCTGTGGGCCGCCCCAGCAGTAGCTGAGTGCGACGTATTCGGAGCGCTCTGTGGGTCTTGAGATGTGCAGCCTGACGTCGTCGTCGTCGTCCGGTGTTCCGCTCCCAACGTCGACGACGCGGGTTGGAAGAGGAGGAGTCTCCTGGCGGGAGCAAGTCGGATGGTTTGCAGTACAGGTATCCAACCATTGCCTGGCAGTGTTGAGAGCAAACTCACTTCCAACCTCGGTGACCACGGGTCTCTTGGGAATCCAAGGGGCAGCGCTATCGTCTACAAAGATGAGTCAGCCAAACGGCCTTTCTTTCTTTCAAGCGGTAATAGTTAGATTGCAAGCCTTACCATGCGCAGCAAACACATTGAACGAGGTCCCCCAGTTCTGATCTACTCCATCCCTATACGCCCGAGCATCGATCTGATCGAACTGATACGGGTACGACACCTGCACAGCCCAGCTGCAGTTCTCCTCGACCGTAGTCTGGCAGCGCTTGCCCCCAAAAGTTGCCCAGAACACTAGTCTGTCATTTTCCCGAGCCGTGCCCGTCGTCAAGACGTTGACAAGCCGCTGGCAGATTGGGCAGCCAGTGGCGGCTGTCTGCTTTACCTCGGCGCCACTGACGTGTGCATATCCTGATTTTGAGGCGAGTGCTTGGAGAGCAGCTGCGGTCGAAAAGAACCCAGAGCATTTGTTGCAGGGCTTGCCGGGCTGTGGCTCTTGTATTGTTGCCATTTTGGTTCTTGGGGGATTAGACTTGGTGTGAGGGAAATCTGGCGTTGGGCTGCAGAGTGAAGCGGGGGCGATCAAGACAGCCAATGAAGCTCTAGTATCTCACCAAAGGTGATTGGGTGCCCAGGAAGTTGATGAAGCATTAAGACTCATCTCTGTCGCTATTTCGTGATGTCGGCCCATTGACACCTGCGGACGTATCTCGGCTGGCAGCTTGCAAGGTTAACGGTCGGGAGATCAAGAGCACCTTGAACATGTCGGTGTCGTGGTATCGAAAGAAGGGGAAATTCTCTGTGAGTTCGATCGAGAACATCGTTGAGACGAGGTTTCCGACGGCGCAGATAGAGGAGGATGGCAATCCGGATTCAGGACAGAAAGATGCAGTTGCTCGGAAGAAGTTGTGTTTTTCGGGGCGGGGTGATTTTGTGGCCGGAATTAGTAGCACAGAACCCATATGTCTCCGGACCGGAACCCCAATGACAAGAAATGCCTTGCTTGGGACCTCAGAAATGACAATCGACGGATTTCGAGCACAGTGTGATTTGACCTGATGTCTGAACTTGCTTGGCACCCCGCGTTTCCAGCACCAGCAACTGGGAAAGGTCGGTGTTGGCCGATGATGAGAACGGCGAATCGGAAATTAAAAGACAGCCACTGCAGTCATGACCGGTCGAACTCTTTCATGTCGAGCCATGGCACGGCAGTACGCATCTGACAGACACTAGCACCAAAAAGTTCCGCGGCGGCCGCGGCCCGGGAAGGAAGCAACGATCCCGTGGGAACTAGGTAGCACCAGATTCACTGTTGCCGAACTTTCCCAGCTGCCATCTCGTCTTCTCGCAGAAAAAGCCCATTTCGGTCCACAAAAGCGAATGAATTCGGAAAGCCAAACACAAGGACCTCCCGACACCAGCATTCCTTCTGCACGAGAATAACTCTGCTCCTGTCAGCTTATATAAGCAATTGGAGCCATTCGCGGATGTAGCCGGCTTGGCAATAGGGGACCCTGCAGGCCAGAGATTCTCTTCCACAGAACAACAATACACAACAATCACCACAATTGGCCATGAGTGCTAGATTCTGACAGCTCCCTCACTTGTGCTACTTCCTCCTCTCAACCAATTCGGCTTCGGCGTCTAGATTTCGCCAAAATGTCGAAACCACTTGCCCGAGGATTCGTTCGCGCACGGCTTGACCGTCTTATCGGCCAATACTCTGGTCTCCCGGCCGAGAAATGCGAATACACCAGCACGGCGGTGCGCATCCCCGTCACCGACACGGACGGCTCAACCTTCGAGCTCGCCGGTGATCTCTACCAGCCCAAGTTCGCCAACTCCTCCGAAAAACCATGTGGCACAATCCTTGTCTTCGGCCCGTACGGCCGCGGCATTGAGACAAACATCACCCTCGTCACCATCTTCGCCACGCGCGGCTACAACGTGCTCTTCGCCAGCTGCCGAGGAACCTTCGGATCGGGCGGCACGTGGCTGCCCTTCCGCACCGAGACGCACGACGGCCGCGCAATCGTCCATGCACGGCATGTCGTACCTTGGCTTCACACAGTGGGCCATGCTCAGCGACCCGCCCAAGGACATGGTCACCGCCGTGCTGGTGGTTCCCGTGCATGACTTCGGCCAGTTCTGCTGGGGCACGGGCGCGCTAAACATGGACATCATGGTCTGGAGCCAGAGCTCCGCGCACATGGAGAAGCCGAGCTACTTTGGCCCGTTTTACCGGATGTGGAATTTTCTCACGTCTCGCGGTCATCTCAATTCGGTCTTTGATGGTGTTTCGCTCGTCGACAGTGCGCGCAAGCACTTTGGGTTGATGGCGCCATGGGTGCATGAGATTATCGCGCGGCCCGACCCGAAGGATCCCTATTATGAGCCGATGCAGCATCGTCGCGCGTTGGAGGTGGCGAATATTCCTATTCTGCTGATGGCTGGTTGGCACGACATCTTTCTAGACCAGACGCTGGAGCAGTACCGACGGCTGAGTGAGCGCAAGACGGAGGTTGCCTTGATTGTTGGCCCGTGGTCGCACATCTCAGTCGATGGTGTCAATGGCGAGACTTTTGCGTGGATGGAGACTCATCTCGCGGGGCATCCGAAGGAGATGGAGCAGCAGCGGCAGTGGGACGATGGCGTGGTCCGCATATTCGTTGGCGGTGTCAAGGAGTGGCGTGTGATGTCGCAGTGGCCGCCGGCTACGAAGCCGCTGGAGATGTTCCTGCAACCTGGCCAAGGCCTGTCCGAGGAGATTCCTACCCCGGCTGAAGACCATGACAGCACGTCTTCGTTCACGTTCGACCCCAGAAATCCAACCCCGTCCGTGGGTGGCCCGATTCTCGGAACAGATGGCGGATGCGCCGTCGACGATGCCCTTGCCTTGCGTTCGGATGTCCTCACATTCACCACCGACCCTCTGGAGCGCGATATTGAGGTTCTTGGCGCGCCGTCCGTCGACTTGGCACACGAAAGCGACAACCCGTACATCGATCTCTTCGTCCGGATCAGCGAGGTAGACACCGATGGGCATTCCCGCAACGTCACAGAGGGATACCAGAGACTAGACCAGAACCGCCCCAAGAATGAACCAGTGAAGCTCACGATCCGCGAGTGTGCCCATGTTTTCCGGAAGGGAACCCGTATGCGGTTGATTGTTGCTGGTGGATGTGCACGGATCTACCACCGGAATCTGGGAACCACCAATGACGCGAGTAGAGCCGACTCGCTGTTGTCTTCAGAACATACCCTTCATCATGGCGGAGACAGAGTATCGAAGTTGGTATTACCGGTCGCGGCAGTTTGGGGGCACTGAAATTGTCGGAAGTGCCAGTGGGATGTAAGATAATCGGACGAGGGGACAGCCCGGAAGGATGAGGGGTGCGAAGGGAACGAAATCGCACAGGTAGACAGCAGAGAGCAACTTTTGGTGATTTCTGATATTTTGCTGATGGTGCTAGCCAGGCTTAGTGCCAGCTGCAGATAGCAGGTACAGCCTGGTTGTCTCCGACAAATCTGGGCATACGAAATTTCCGTTTAGTTTGTAGTTCTGAGCTGGGGTGAGCTGTGGCTGATTAGTCCTAAGCTTTCCCTAATTCTTCCCTGAGCTAGCCTAAATTCTGGCGAGCAGAGTATAGCCCAAATTTTGGACTGTTTATCGTATACTAGTACAGGCGTGGGATGTTATATACCATCCTGGTTTAATCTATAACATGGTATAGAGTATCCAACTCCTCCACAGCAACTTCGTGTGTCTAACAGACAACCGTCACATCTATCCACCCTTCCAGATCCCCAACCTCACCCCCATCACCAGCGGTGCATAAAACCAACAAGTACCAAAACAAAGCCGTCTTAAAAGATGGAGAATCTCCGCTACAAAGCCCTCTCCTACACCTAGGGGGAACCCTGTCTACAAAAGCCCCATCGCTCAACACTACAGCCGTCAAGGCAGAATCAACCATCGTCGTGGGGATCTTACTGCTGCTGCCACTCGGACATGTAGGGTTCCATGTCGGCCCACGAAATCTTAACGTGCCCGCACAGACGAACGGCGTCATGGTGGCCTAGGCCCGGATGGGCATCATAACCGCCGCCGCTGCTGCAGCGATTGGGTCTTCGAGAGCGGCAATCTCAGAGCACACAATGAATTTCGTACTCTACTGCTAGCTAGTCTGTCTTTTTTAGCTCCTCAACTTCTGCCTTGCTTGGGATTGAGTATCGAACCACCATCGGTTCCTAAATGAATGGCATATCTACAGCGAGCTAATAAGCTAAGGATCAAGCATCTGTGCCGTCTGATCTAATTACCGTTGTTGAAACGCTAGGACCTGACGACATGGCTAGAGGGCGCAGCGTGACCGGGATTCCCAATGCCTTTCTGAGACCGTCCTGCATCTCATCTAATAACACCTTGATTGGTGTAACAAAGATGATTCCACCGAGATCAAGTGCCCATTGTGCTGGAGGATTCATCAACACCGGAGATCCATCGGTGTTGATGTTGGTGTAGCCCGGTACAAGGCCGCCCCAAAGCATACCAACCATGCGTCCCTTTGCGTCACGGACGACAGATCCCGAGTCGCCTTTACGAGAGAATGGGGCATCTTGAGAGTAGCTGAGGATAGCCAGCTCTTGAGATTCGATAGGAATAGTATTTCCAGGAGCAACCTCGACCAATAGACGAATAGTAGCGAGGCCAGCTGTCTTTCCCAAGGTAGTGCCGGTAATACTGGTTTTCACAACCAATTTGTCTACCTCAGCTTCTTTGAAGAGGTGTCTGTTTGCGAAAACAGCATTGATCGCTGAGGAGCAAGGGTCCTTGAAATTGTCAACATTGGGGTTTATAGGCGAGGGACGATTGCTTACGTTTGTGACGGCATCGAATCCCGGGAAGCGAGCATTATCATCGATCGAGATCAACGCGAAATCGAGCGCATGGTTGCCGTCCTTCGAAGTTCTGGACAATCCCGATGTCAAAACAACCGTGCCAAGCTCGCAATTGTAAGATCGAGCGCGGTCAAGAGCTGGATGTGTTAGGACAGGAATGTTGCTCTGGTGCTGTAGGGCCTCTTCAAATGATTTGATCTTGGGTAGATGAGCGAGTATGGCTTGAGTTTCCATCTCGGCGATCAATCGGTCTCAAACGACGGATGCTGGAGACTGAACCGTGATGCTCGGGAACACAAGGGGCTCAGCATTATCTGCGCCAGTTATTAGACAGAAAACGCTAAAGCGGGAAGAGAAACAAAGGGCGGGGTACCAGCAACGACATGATGGCATGTGACGGCAAGGTTCTCATCGGCGTAATCTGGAGCCTCCAGCTTGACCTAAAAGCCTAAGGTTCCATACTTGGCCGAGGAGGTGGGCCCGACACTCGTACCAAGGCGAGGCAGGTTGGGAAAGACAGACGCAGCGAGTTCATCGATCTGGCGATAATTCTCAACACGATGACGAGCGTGGGCTGGGGTTCCTGGCTTCCGACGGCGACACCGAAAACCGATATCAGAACCCAGTCATGGCGATCCTGGTTCAGTAGCTGACGGACGGATGTATGAAGGCCATCGATGAGCTCATGATTGGAGCCGGAAACAGAAGCGAAGATGCCAGAAGAGAGGGGAGAGAGGGCGCGGCGTCCCTGCAAGGTAGAGAAAAAACCCGATGCATCGGGGAAGAGGTGAGGAGGCCAGCGGGCAAAAAAGCCATCGCCAGCAGCGCCCTCCTCGACAAGGATATCATTGGCGTGCTGGACGTCCATGATGACTGGTTCTGCAGTTGGTTTGGTTGCCATTTTGAGAATCCTTAGCGATGATGGTTGGAGAATTTGTGTTGCAGCCCAAACAGTGCGAGAGGTGAAGGTGCAGGTTCTCGCACGTTGATTCGCACGGATCGCGTGGGAAGCTGTGTGTGCTGTTGCTGTCACATGAGGTGAAGTGGGGCAGCCCCGTGCAGATAAAAGATTAGGGTTGTGCGTGCTGTCACATGATGTGCACCGGCCTCCCTCTAGACACCCGTCCGTGTCCAGCTGGAAGCACACGGGATTATTGTAGACCCCCTTGATCCGGCAGATCCCAGCGTTGCAGTGGGTGCCCGTCTTGCAGTTGATGCAGCCCGTGCTTAGGATAAACCCCGCGCCGCCTCCGGAGCTGCCATGGCTCCAGGCGTGGCACGACTTGCAGCTGACGACGTCGATGCAGACCGATTCCGGGTGGCTCCGTGCCTACAGCGCCCTGCGTGCTGGTGCAGCCGTCGGTCCTGAAACATGTGACGCAGAAGGTGTTGGCGAGAGCTAGGAAATCAAGGCCTATAAAGAGGAGGACAGAACGCACCTAACTTGTAGACTTTCGCTTTCCGAACTCATAGACCTTGTTATCTTGTCGCATAACCTGCCAAAGAAGAATCTTGTGGGGGTGGGTGCGCTATATGATTCCTGCAGACACCTAGCCATGATTACTTGAATCCTTCAATGTTAGGGCCTCTATAATATAATAATTTAAACAAACCGATATTAATAGTGTAAAGTCTATTCCTTCCTAACTGTCAAATAAGAATAATATTTCTCTCTTCCCATAACTTCTCGTTGAGTATATGTATAACATCACCTAAATATACAGACTGTTCCTCCTACTTTGAGATTAGTTTTAAGTACATCCCGTATTATATCCTTTTATAAGATTTAACCTGCTAACCCGCCACTGGGACGCGTTGGTTATCAATCCGAATAGAGTAGGTGCAATCCACATTTTCGGCAGTAGTGACCTCAGTCAGCGGCTTGGTATGGCAGGTCTGAACCATGGTTGGGTGCCTCGTCCAAGCGGCGAGCACAACATTCGATATCTCAGTGTGCCACCAGTGCTCCATGTCGGCCTCGGTTTCGAGTCTCCAGAACCTCGGGTTTGGTGAGGAAGCAGGTTACTTAAAGCGCTTCTCTTCGTCGTAGTAGGAACACCGGATCAAAGTTGGCGTGAACCAAACCGCCATGGCCTACAGTGGTGTGGACGATGAAGTTCTACATCTGGGGGTATGGCCGGGCCGATTCTTTATCAGTGTAGGATCCGTATTCGGGATTCTGAATTTCGTTCACAGAGTGCTGAAGTATCAGCTCCCACACCGATGCCATCGGACCAGCTGTAGTTTGTCCTTGGAAGGCAACGGTTGCTGGTGGGTTGGGAGCTGGGATGGCTTGACAAACTCAAGTGCGGGGCTCGATGGAATGGCCGACGGCATGCATGTCCTGATGAGCCCAATCTACCCGATACAGTTAGTCTAGCCCAACAAGAGGGACCGTGCCGACGAGCGGCCCGCCAAAGGAAGCCTGGAGGAACTGCGCTGGCGTGCCCTAGGCTTTTCGCCGTCCAATCGCCTGGCGCACGAACATTTCTCCACCAATCAGATGTGGCCTTACTCTGTCGCTGCCGAAGAGCGCGCTTGTTTACCTCATGACTTCAGCCGCACGTCGACCTCAATTTTGTTGAAGAAAGGTTCTCAAGCCTTCTGTCACCAATATGTGTAGACAGCCGACCTGCTCTGACAATGCGCCTCCTAGAACGCAACGCCGCTGGCGAGATCCGCCTGACGAAGGACTTTCTTGACGACGAGATCCCCCTTTACGCAATTCTTTCCCACACATGGGGCAGCGAAGAGGTCCTCTTCAAGGACCTGACGGACGTCTTCACAGTCCTGCCAGACGACACAAAGAAGAAACTCGGGTACGAGAAGATCCGTTTCTGCGGGGACCAAGCCTGGCGCGATGGTCTACACTACTTCTGGGTCGACACGTGCTGTATCGACAAAACAAACAACGTTGAGCTTCAAGAGGCTATCATCAGTATGTTTCGCTGGTATAAGCGTGCGGCGAAATGCTATGCCTATCTTGCCGATGTCTTAAAATCCTCCTTGGATACCGATGATGGCGAAACCAGTCAATCGCTGTGGAAGCCGGCATTCCGCAAAAGCAGATGGTTCACTCGTGGCTGGACTCTTCAGGAACTCATCGCTCCAGCTTCAGTCGAGTTCTTTTCGAAAGAGGGCATACTCGTGGGGAGCAGGAGCTCTCTAGAGAAAAACATCCATGAGATCACAGGAATCCCTGTGGACGCCCTTCGATGTCGCCCTCTATCTAGATTCAGTGTCTCTGACCGAATGGCCTGGATGGAGGGACGGAATACTACACGTGGAGAGGACCGGGCATATTCGCTACTTGGCATCTTCAGCATCCAGATGACGCTTCGCTATGGCGAAGGTGAAGAAGAAGCATTCAAACGACTCTGGGCAAAGATCAACAAAGCTTCAAAGATGGAGCTCCCCCAGGTACCCATTGCAGAAAATGCTGGATTCGACTCCCGCGCCGAGGAGCACAACGCGCAGTGCCATCCCGACACCCGTGTTGACCTTCTTCACGAGATAGACGCATGGGCAGGCGATCCCAATGGGCAGTGCATCTTCTGGCTGAACGGCGTGGCTGGAACGGGAAAGTCGACCATTTCTCGCACCGTGGCCACCCGCTTCACGCAGCATGGCCTCCTTGGCGCCAGCTTCTTTTTCAAGAGAGGCGAGCGTGATCGGGGGAATGCAACGTTGTTTATCACAACGCTAGCTGCCCAGTTGGCATTAAAGGAACCGCAAATGTTAGAGTTTGTCAGAGGGGCTCTCCATTCGGATCCGACCATCGCCACAAAAGCACTCAGGGAGCAGTTCGAAAAGCTCATCCTGCAGCCACTAAACCAGGTTCGTCGCGGCCAGGAAACCCAAACGCTTGTGGTAGTAGTCGACGCCCTCGACGAATGCGACAATGATGACGACATCAAACTCATCATCTACCTCTTCTCGCAAGCACATGGGTTAAGCTCGATACACCTGAGGGATTTCATCACAAGCAGACCCGAGCTACCTATCCGTCTTGGATTTAGAGACATAAGCGGCAGATATCGAGACGTAGCTCTCCATCAACTCCCGGAGCCTGTTATTGAACACGACATATCTGCCTACCTGGGCCACGAGCTTGCGAAGATACGAGATAGCTACAACAGCCAGGCCTTCGACGACCACCAGCTGCCGGCGGACTGGCCTGGCCAAGACATCATCCGCACATTAGTGCAGATGGCTGTCCCGCTCTTCATCTTCGCAGCAACGGTCTGCCGATTCATTGCAGATGAAGCATGGCTCGACCCGGAGGGCCAACTAGCCTTAGTTCTCGACTACCAGGGTGGTACTTCCAAGCTTGATAAGCTTGGCTCAACATATCTCCCAGTACTTGAGCAGCTGGTTGTCGGAAAGACTGGTCCCGCTAGGAGCCGCGTCCTGAACGAATTCCGAGAAGTTGTCGGCCCGATCGTTCTCCTGGCCGAGCCTCTCTCGGCCTCGTCTCTCTCGCATCTGGTCGGAATATCTATCACGTCTATAACCCGTACGTTATATCGCCTCCATGCGGTTCTTGATGTCCCATCGAGGGCAGATTCTCCGATCAGACCGTTCCATCTATCCTTCCACGACTTTCTCACCGACCCCATGCGTGAGACAGACGAATTCTGGATCGACGAGACGAAAATGCATCGGGACACCGCAATGAGCTGCATCCATCGTCTTGGGTCACATCTTAAGAAAGACATCTGCAACCTAAAGCAGCCTGGAAAAGCCCGTGTCGAGATTGATATGAACGACATTGATACACACCTGCCGGCACATATTCAATACACATGCCGATACTGGGTATTCCACTTAGAACAAAGCAAGGAGCGCATAAGAGATGAAGATCAAGTCTACGAGTTCCTCAAATGTCACTTCCTGCACTGGCTCGAAGCATTAAGCCTCATGGGAAAGGCAGCAGAGAGTATCGTGATGGTTAATATATTACAAACGCTTGTCGAAGTGGGTACAGTGCAGTCAAGTTCAGCTGCTAGGCTGACCAGCTTGCAGGATGAAAATGATAAGTTGTCAACCTTCCTCTATGATGCAAACAGATTTGTTCTGAACGGTATCACATCTATCGATACTGTACCTCTCCAAGTTTATTGCTCTGCGATCATTTTTTTCACCAGAGAGTAGTGTGATCCGTAGCATGTCTAAAATCCCACAATGGATTGCAGCTAAGCCTGACATGGAATACGATTGGAATCCTTGCCGCCAGACGCTCGAGGGCCAATTGCATGTCAACTTCGTCGCCTTCTCGCCCGATGGCAAGACTCTCGCGTCGGCTTCAGGGGACAACACAGTCAAGTTCTGGGATGTGACGACAGGTCAGTGTTGCCAGACACTTGAGGCCCACAAGAAGTGGGCTTACTCTGTCGCCTTCTCCCCCGATGGCAGGAGCGTCGTATCGGGTGGAGGGGACGGCACAGTTAAGCTTTGGGATACGGCGACAGGTCAATGCTGCCAGACACTTGAGGGCCATAAGGAATTGATTAAATCCGTTGATTTCTCGTGTGATGGTAAATCCTTAGCATCCGGTTCTGGGGACGGCACGGTCAAGCTCTGGGACGCATTGACAGGATAATGTTGTCGGACATTTAAGGGCCATAAGAGTTGGGTCTACTCCGTCGCCTTCTCACCCGATGGCAAAACTCTCGCGTCGGCTTCAGGGGACCATACAGTTAAGCTTTGGGATATGGTGACAGGTCAGTGTTGCCAGACCCTTGATGCCCACGAGATGTGTGTCACCTTCTCGCCCGATGGCAGGACCCTCGCGTCGGCTTCAAGCGACGGCAAACTCAAGCTTTGGGATATGGCGACAGGGCAGTGCTGCCAGACGTTCGAGGGCCATCAAGATTGGACCAACTCTGTTATCTTCTCATACGATGGAAAGTATTTTGCGTCGGGTTCTAGGGACGACACAATCAAACTCTGGGACACGACGGCAAAACAGTGTTACCAAATTATTGAGGGCCATAAGGATAAGGTCAGTTCCATCAGTTTCTCGTATGATGGTAAGAATCTTATATCGGCTTCCTATGATAGCACAGTTAAGCTCTGGGACGCAGTGACAGGGCAGTGTTACCAGACACTTAAGGGCCATAAGGATTGGATCAACTCTGCCGTCTTCTCGCCCGATGGCACATCCTTAGCATCAAATTCCACGGACCGTACAGTCAAGCTCTGGGACGCTGCAACAGGGCAGTGTTACAAGACACTTAAGAGTCATAAGGATTGGTTCAGCTTTATCGCCTTCTCATACGATGGCAAATCCTTAGCATCGGCTTCCCATGACGGCACAGTTAAGCTCTGGGATGTGGTAACTGGGCAGTGCTGCCAGACGCTCAAGTGCCATAAGCAATTCATCAACTCTGTCGCCTTCTCGCACGATGGCAAGACTATTGCATCGGCTTCCCATGACAGCACAGTTAAGCTCTGGGATGTGGTAACTGGGCAGTGTTGCCAGACGCTCGATGGACATAAGGATTGGGTCGAGCCAGTTGCCTTTGCGCCGGACGGCCGCACGCTTGTGTCGGGTTCCTGGGACGAGACCGTCAAGCTCTGGGATCTAACGACGGGGCAGCGCCTACAGACGCTTGCTGTCGGCAGGATTTTATACAAGTTATCGTTTGATTCCACCGATTCCTCTCTTCATACCGATGTAGGGATATTTTCTCTTTCTTCTATATTACCAACTCGAACTTCAACAACAATCTCGACGTCCCAACAACCATCTACACCTCAGCAGCCTAACATGGGTTATGGCATCAGCTCAGATTGCGCATGGATCACGTGGAACTCGGACAAACAGCTATGGCTGCCACCCGAGTACGGGCCATTAAAATCCGCCGTCGCAGGTTCGACAGTTGCACTCAGTTGTTCGTCTGGCCGCATTTTGATCTTTCGGTTCTCGGGAGAGCCATCGGTTTCGTCACGAGATGCTTCTGTGCTGGTATCCAGCATTGATGTTGCGTGTTAGGATGGCATTGGAAACCTTTCCGGAGCGACACTGAGAATTCTGAGATCGGAGGACAGCAATATTAGCAATACGTCCATGTCGGACAGTCAAAGAAGGCTTAGTGCCTTGGGTCTCTCAGCTGCTTCCAGTGGCCGTAGTGACCGCTAAGCTGCGACTTGAGCGGGATTCCCTAGCTCCAGCTTCTATGACCACAGTGTTGACTCCCCGAAACAATATTCAGACGCGCAAGGTTTCGACGGTTTGAGGCTTCTTAGCCCTTACTGCTTGCTTATGCACAGCAAGCAAGTTGATTGGGTGGTTATAGGGGTTCACTCCAGCTGGGAGCAAAAGCAAGCACATACCATCCGCTGGTACGCCAGGGCCGGAACCTGGCTGTCACCCTCAAAGGACCAATTATCCATCTCTTCCTCGTTAATAATAATACCAGCATAATGAGGATTGTTTAGAGACAGCCATCGAAGTGCTGCTCGGAGGGCTCTCGGCCTGACACTGAGTAGCTTGCTCATGTCCCGCGGTGTGGGCCGCTCCAAGCCTGACCAAATCACATGAACTTGGTCAAGCGTTGATATGAGAGGGTGCGGCAAGATCGTAGCAGCCAGAGACTCCACATCGTTAGGTAAAACTATAAGATGACCAGCAATATGCTTCCAGTATGTCGGACCAGTCTGTTGGCCGCGTTGGATGTTGAATTTGGTAATGAATCCGTATGCCGTATAAACAGAGATACTTATGCTCACAGCCTATAAGCGTGGTGCTGCCCATACAAGCATCAGGGACTCGGCCTCAGTCAAAAGCTGTGCGACAGGCGTAACAGATCGGCACTATGGCCTCCTCATCTCCCTCTGGAAAGCATCTCCGACATGCCAATACTGCCATGATAGGCTGGACCTCGACTGGGATCACTCTGCGCCAGTCAACACGGACCAGCTTCCTCTGGATATAGCAAACAGAACATGATGCTATTTCCATAGTCTCCTCGTCATGGAAAGCGTTTAAAATGCCTGTACGGTATCGACCTTTCGTTGTAGAGGTATGGGATAGCACCAATCGCGACGGGCCGAGGCCGCTTGCTTCTGCTGGAACGACCGATCAGCTTCTTGGAGTAACCGGTTTAATGCTTCCTTTTGCTGCGCGAGCATCTCCGTAGACGTTAAATCGTAAAAGATAAGCTCCCTTGTCGGTATCATCTTAGGAGGTTCATTTTGCCTTGGCCGACGACGTCTTCTGGTAGACCTAGTGTTACAGATTACTGGATGGTAGTACGAGTTAGGTACATTTATTCGCTGGTAATTATAGTGGTGGTGGAAGTACCATAAAGGTACTGAGTCTCTATTATTTTGGAAACCGCTTTGGGCGGTTAAATCTGAGCAGTTCACGAACATTTGTAAGTTGCAATGCCTTTTATTTTACTAGAAAGTGTGAGCACCTTCCGGACTAATTAGAGTTCCTCCAGGAACTGAGCAATACTAATGATATCTGCTTGCACCTTTAGACTGGCTTGAACCATGGCCAGAGCTGCAACCGTGGGATTCCGTACTCAGAGACCGGAGCATTGTCACAAGACCACGTGTTGGATCATGTGTAGAAACAAAAGCTGGGCGAGAAGTCACGGCTGCCGCAAAATCGCGTTCCGGGCCCGAATAGTTCGGTTGAAATGATCCCGAGATTAACGCGAGACCACGTGGTTTTTGCCGTAAACCCAAAGCGGTAAAAGACTTGGCCCGTGCTTTTTTTGTTCCAGGCAAAGCTAGGGATGAGGAACCTTATGGAACTTCGCTACGCTTTAGAGTTCCTCCAGGCACATGCCCAATACGCTCGACGCATTTCGTGTTTCCAGCCGACCCTGTGTATCTTGGCGCTTATATGATGGCAACGAGGGCCTTATCTCCAGGTCGCTGATTCGAGTGGCACTTTTAAGGGGAGTTGGCGTCTTATCTCATGATAGGTACCTTCCTGTGGTGATGCCTTTCATGGCAACATCGCTGTTGTCAGCCGCGGGGCCGAGCCATACTATGACGCCCGTGGCTTTCCCGTAGATATCGCCCATTATGGCAACCTGTTGGCCTCTCTCTTCGGGGTTATCTTGGTTGATGCAGATGGCATCGATTCAAAGGACCACGTCCTCATCTGGTCCTCGAATGTCAAGCAAGGCGAGCTCAAGGTTCCGTTGCGGGGGGCGGCGGTGAGCGCGGTGACCGACTCTGAGCTGGCCCCTAGTGTCGGTATTATCCCCCCATTTGTATGACAGCGCTTGATAATCTACGTCTCGGATCCTGGTGTGAGATAGAGTGCATTCGATTGGATCATCTCTGAAGCATGCGTGGAGCTTGAGGATGGGAATTTCGGCTGGGTCTGACTTTAGGGGCTCGTAGATTTGATTGCACCTTCTCTCTCAGGGCCGTGATCAGACATTGTGTGCTGCATTGCCGAAAGTTAAGTGTCTTCTAGGTTTCTTAGTGGTACGGGAGCTGACGGGCCGCTATCGAGACAGGATCTGCGGGGTTGCCATCTCCTTCATTGCCTGAGGCAGGATTGCATGACAGCACACCCAATCACCCCCACGAGCCTTCCCAGCTCGACTTTGCACACCTGCGGTCCAGTTGGACACCAGGGAGGTCGCTGGGATTCGTTGCTAGCCCGAGAGCTAAAATTGCAGTGCTCGACAAGCTATTGGCTCCCTGCCATATCTGATGGCTAGGTGATGGACGATCTATGGACGATATGATTGGTCAATACCAAAAGACACCCGAGAAAGCTGTCCGATCTTGCATATTCGGCATGAGTTCATACCCTTAATGACCAATCCCGTGTGTTCCTCGAGGTCACGGTCCTCCTGGTGTTCAACGGTACACGGATGTGGAGACCAGCCCCTATAAAAAGTCGGCGACAGCAGTTCGTGCAACGTGGGAGTGGCGGGCGCCAAGGACGGACCCCGCATTTTGAAACAGTTCACAAATTTTTATGGCGTGCTTTGCGAATTTGCGAATCCCCTCCGAGTGGGGCCCGGCTTGTTCCGGGCGACCCGGGAGACTGGGTGTTCAAACTCTTGTCAACCCAGCAATCGAGACATTTTGTCCTTTGCATCGGTAACCTTTACCTCACCTTACCTTCACAAAGACCGACAGACAGCCGGCGCGCTTACCTTGTCGCTTTGATTGCCAAACGGTTCTTTGGGTCCACCAAGCCCTTCCTTCCTTTATTTGCACCCGCCTCAAAATTTGAACTTCAAACGGTGCACCTGCGAGTCCGGCGCCGCATCACCGGGCAATCTCCCAACTCCAACCCACAGCCCCGTAATCATGCCCGGCCGCGCCGCCCTCCCCTCAACGGCGCTCGCCGCCCTGCGCTCAACCCTCGCCTCCCGCAACATCCGCCCCTCCCTCCTCCGGACCTTCGCAACCGCCACCACAACCACAACCCCAACCAACCCCCCAGTCCCTACCGCCTCCCACACCCACAAAGTTGTCCTCATCGGCGGCGGCACCGCCGGCCTCACCATCGCGCACCAGCTCCTCCTCACCGGGAAATTCACCCAAGACGACCTGGCCATCGTCGACCCCTCCTCCACGCACGACTACCAGCCCGGCTGGACTCTCGTGGGCGGCGGCCTCAAGCGGCGCGAAGACCTCCGGTACTCCCTGCCCTCCCTTCTCGACCCGAAGCTCAAACTCTACCCCACCGCCGTAACCGCCCTCTCGCCCACCACCAACTCCCTCACCCTCTCCTCCAGCCAAACTCTCACCTACGACCACCTCGTCATCTGCCCCGGCATCCGCATCAACTACTCCTCCATAAAAGGCCTCCCCTCCGCCCTCGCTGACAGGTCTTCCCTCGTCTCCTCCATCTACGGCTACGACACCTGCGCAAAGGTCTTCCCTTCCATCGCACAATTCCAAAAAGGTTCCGCGATCTTCACCCAGCCTGCTGGGCCAATCAAGTGCGCCGGCGCCCCGCAAAAGGCAATGTGGCTCGCGCTCGACCACTGGAAGCGCCAGGGGGTGTATGATCCGGCGAATATGAAAGAGTCGCCGGTGAAGATCACCTTTGCAACGGGCACGCCGATGATGTTTGGGGTGAAGAAGTACAGCGATAAGCTGGATGAGCTGCGTGTGGAGAGGGGGGTGGAGGGGCTGTTTGGGCATGATTTGGTGGAGGTTGCGGGGGGGGATCGGGCGGTTTTTGAGAAGGTCGGGAGCGGGGAGAGGGTGGAGAGGAGATTTGATTTCCTGCATGTGGTGCCGAAGATGGGGCCGTATGAGTTTGTCAAGGAGAGTGAGGTTGCGGATGGGGCGGGGTTTGTGGAGGTGGATGAGAGCACGACGAGGCACAAGAGGTTTGGCAATGTGTGGTCTGCGGGGGATGCGTCGAGCCTGCCGACAAGCAAGACTGCAGCGGCGATTACGGCGCAGGCGCCGGTGCTGGTGGGGAATTTGGTGGCGGTCATGGAGGGGCGGGAGCCGACGGAGGTGTATGATGGGTATACGTCGTGTCCGCTGACGACGGGGTATGGCAAGGTGTTGCTAGCGGAGTTCAAGTATGGTGGGGTGCCGAAGGAGACGTTTGGGGACTGGTTCGGGATTGATCAGGTGGAACCGAGGAGGGTGTTCTATCATCTGAAGAAGGATTTCTTTCCTTGGGTTTACCTAAAGTACATGGTCAAGGGGGCCTGGGGCGGACCGAAGGGGTGGATCAACTGAGGAGGGTTGAGGTATGGCCTGTTGGTGGGTGGTTGATGGAATTGGATGGAAGGTTTCTTGGGCGGTAGTGTAGGATGAGGTGCATTGATGAATTTGGTGGGCGGAGGGCCGGACACGACCTCAACAAGAGCGCATGGCGAGCTAATTCATTTCTTCAATTCCTTTCGTTGGCGTTGCTGCTTCGCATTGGGGAGGTCGGATCACGGCGCAGATCGTCTGCTGATCTTGTTTCTGTGTCAATGGGTGTGGTTGATGCGAACGCTCGGCTTGGCACCGCCATGCTCTCGTCTCGGTCTCGATATTGCGATGCTCAAGCCAACACACAGTAATTTTATGCGCACCACCAGCAGGCAGAAAATCCAGGTTGTCACGTCGCTGCGTCGATAGTGGCTACCCGCTTTGGGCGGCACTGTTCTTCGACTTTCCAGAACGGACCAAGGAGGGCGTGCTTCGGGAATATCGGCGCCGCGGACCGTCATATGCCGAGCGCCCACAGCGTGCCTACGATATACAACTCGGCACCTTGAAACGGGAGCGTGCCAACCTCGGAAGCAAGCCGAACCAGAGTGCGCGCATTTCTTTCTGGTCCTAACGACTCGGCTTTGCGTGATGCCGCGACGTCATTTCCTCGCCGGGGCCATCGCTCAAGATTCGGCCTTACTCTAGCCTTCGCTCGCATGCGTCGCGCGCTGTTGTCTATGCGCGGCGGAGGCTCGATATTAACGCTGCCGCGTGCCGACAGGCCTTCCACCAGTCCCAGGCCAGCAAATCCATCATGTGTATAAAAGGCGCAATAACGGCCAGCATGGGGCGCAATTAGCCGGGAGACGGTAGATCATCTACCGCTCTGCCGCCCCGTGGGCGCCGGGGGTGCAGAACCTGGGGAAAGCTGGGGAATGTTCCCTCGCACACGAGGTCTAGATGTGCGTGACTTGGTTGTGTGGTGTGGGGTGCAGTGAGCCTGTTCTGGTGGTAGGCTGTTGATATAAAGTCAATATTTCGCTCCTCCTCTCCCGGCCTGGCTGCCCTCCCTCCCTTTCTCTTGGACCCCAAGCCACACATCCAGTCTCCTCATTTGATTCAATTCTTTTTCTGCTTCCGGTTCAGATCTTCGATTCAGGCAATCACCCATCCCAAAAATGATCTTCACCTCCGCATTCGCCGCCGTGACGCTGCTCGCCGCCGAGGCCGCCGCCCACGGCGCCGTCACCAGCTACGTGATCGCCGGCAAGAAATACGAGGGGTATGTTCTCTCCTCCTTTCGCCCCCCCAAAATCAAAAGAACCCAAACTAACACCCCTCAGATACCAAGGCTTCTCCCCCTCCAACTCCAAGACCGTCATCCAGCGCCAATGGTCCTCGTACGACCCCGTTACCAACGCCGCTGACGCCAAGATGCGCTGCAACGGAGGCACCTCTGCCGCGATCGCCGCCACGGCCGCCCCCGGTGACAAGGTCCAGGCCATCTGGGGCCAATGGACGCACGCGCAGGGCCCGATCCTCGTGTGGCTGTACAAGTGCGCGGGCGCGCACTCGTCCTGCAGCGGCGACGGCGCGGGGTGGTTCAAGATCGACGAGGCCGGGTTCAGCGGCGACGGCGTCAAGGTATTCCTGGACACGGAGCGCCCGTCGGGATGGGAGATTGCCAAGCTTGTTGGCGGAAACAAGGAGTGGACCAGCACGATTCCGGCCGGGCTCGCGCCAGGAAACTACCTGATGCGCCACGAGCTGATTGCGCTGCACCAGGCGAATGCGCCGCAGTTCTATCCCGAGTGCGCACAGATCACGATCACTGGATCCGGCACTGCCGAGCCCGGTGCGTCATTCAAGGCGGCCATTCCCGGCTATGCCAAGCAGAGCGACGCCAACATCAAGGTGCCCATCAACGACCACACCATCTCGCAGAAGTATGTCATTCCGGGCCCGCCCGTCTGGAAGGGCGCTGGCTCCGCCAAGAAGGTCAGGGAGTTCTCCGCATAAAAGAGGCGGTAGAATCACGATGAGAGTTCGTTCCTTTATAGCATAGCCGCATGGATGAGTTGGTTGGGTTTTGATTGTATATATTTCGACTTGATCGCTAAGTATCGGTCTTAATGAGCTCCTGCGATTCCCATGGCGTGAGCGAGCTCTGATAAACTAGAAATGACGCGCTTGTCATCCGACGGGCGAAGTCTCCAAAGGAGCCAACAACACGTGTGTGGGTATTTGTCTTCTGATGAGGACGGCAAAGCTGACGCTAGGATAGCGGAAGCTATGTCGAAGACCTAGTCTTTTAGACACAAAGGCAAGAAGCCGAACCAAGCAGCGGATTAAGAACTGTTATAATGAAGCGTGGTATCAATGCTAAGTCAAGTGACCGGCTTTTGGAACACTCCCACATTTGGAACACCAATCCCCATATATAACCCTGAAAATCAGGGCCGCGTAATTAACTAAGCAAAATTACTAAATAAAAACTAAAAATAGTGAAAAATACCCGCTTAGTAGTTAACTAGAGATATATATACATTTTCAATCTTTAGCTACTTAAGGTAGGTTTATTTTACTTTTAACGTTAAACATTTTCGCTTATTAGCAAATCCTATATATAACCCTAGGTTTTGTTTTTCGTTATTTACTTTTATAATATTAAGTAAATAAATATATAATAAATACGGCTAACTCCATAAAGGTTAGTAGTATCTAAATATAGGTTTTATGTAATATTGAACTATATATATCGTTATTAAATATACGATGATTTTGAATCATATTAAATTTTATATAGTAGCATTTTTAACCTTTATAATCTTAGTAATTAAATAAGAGATATATATATAAGTTCAATCATACTTTTTCCTTACTTCTTAGCAATATAATCCTAATTTTTACGTAATTTTAGACTGTAGCAAGAAGCTTTTATTTTAGAAAACAAAAACCTAGGGTTATATATAGGATTTGCTAGTAAGCGAAAATTTCCAACTTCAAAGCTAAATAAAACTATACTAAATAACTAAAAATAGAAAACTAAATATATATCTATAATAAACCACTAGTAAGGTATTTTTCACCAATTTTAGTTTTTATCTAGTTGTTTCGCTTAATGAATTACGCAACCCTGGTTTTCAGGGTTATATATGGGGATTAGTGTTCCAAATGCGGGGGTGTTCCAAAAGCCGGTCACTTGACTTA
>Ga0247760_1000396_pt1 | contig 48176 bp, 44 predicted proteins | sample UWRJL171409R4_FD_179936 | JGI IMG/M metagenome (GOLD analysis project Ga0247760, IMG submission 179936) | Plant litter microbial communities from Arlington Agricultural Research Station in Wisconsin, United States - UWRJ-L171-409R-4 | ecosystem: Environmental > Terrestrial > Plant litter >...
TGTCGCTCCACAACCTGCTCGATCCGCGCAAGCTCGATTCGCTGAAAGGGGCCAACGGCATCAAGAACATCGCGCAAGATCTGCAGATGCTGAGTCAGGTCTTGCAGGAGAATTGGCCACAAATTCAGGGCAAATCGCCGCTCGTGCTGGAAGATCTGGAAGGCGCCTCACGGCTTGCCACACGCATCACCCGCATCGTCGGCCTGCGGGAGCAGAGTCCGGGCAAGGCGGACGCTGTGATCGAGCAGCGCGATCGGGTGTTTGCCTTGGCGATGCGCGCGTATGACGAAACGCGTGCTGCGATCGCCTTCGTGCGTCGCCGAGAGGGCGATACAGAGTCGATCACGCCCAACCTGTACACGGGCAAGGGGCGCTATCGTCCACCGGAAAAGCCGAGCACGGACGCCCCGAACACGGACGGTTCGAACGCATCCGGAACCGCGACCAACCCCACCACGAACTCTTCCACCGTCACACCAGACGCGGTTGCTGCGGCCGTCATAGCGCAGAAGGGCGCCTCTGGCAGCAAGGGACCGTTTCTGACCTGAACGCGTGTGGTGAGGAGCCCTGAATCATGAAACCGCTATTGAACCTGGGAGCCTGGCGACACTTGGATGGTTCTCAGGGGGGCTCCTCACTTCAGCTGCCCGCGGAGCACTTAGTCACTCACTGCGTCATTTTAGGCATGACGGGGTCGGGCAAAACGGGCCTGACCACCGTCATGCTCGAAGAAGCGGCCCGCGCTCGCGTGCCCACGATCGCGATCGACGTGAAGGGCGACTTACCCAACGTCCTTCTCACCTTCCCCACTTTGGAGCCGAGCACACTCGAGCCCTGGGTAGAGCTGGATCACGAAGACACGAGCCCGGAACAGCGCAGGGTCAAAGCCGAGGAGCTTGCCAACCGCCGCCGCTCGGCGCTGGCCGAATGGGAAATAGGTGAGGCCGAACTCGCAGCTTATACGGCGGCGACGAGCGTGCGCGTACTCACACCGGGCGGTAGCGCTGGAGAGCCGTTGCACATGCTCTCCTCACTCGAGCGGCGCTCACCGCGTTGGGATTCCGATCCGGAAGCCGCACGCAACGCGCTCACGGCCGCGGTCTCGCTCGTGCTGCGGCTGTTGGGGCGCGAGCCCGATCCAGCAAAGAGCCGCGAGCACGTGCTGCTCAGCGTGCTCGCCGAACGCCGGCTCGCGGCTGGCCAAAGCGCAGAGCTCGGCGGATTGATGGACGACGTGCTCGACCCACCGATCAGTGAGATCGGCGCGCTATCCGTCGACGAATTCATGAAGAAGAGTGAGCGCAAAGCCCTAGCCGCCGCGCTCAACAGCCTGCTCGCTGCGCCCTCGTTCGCGAGCTGGCGACAAGGCACCACGCTCGATGTCGGCGAGTGGCTCACACCGAAAGACGGCCGAACACCGATCGTGATCGTCAGCGTCGCGCACTTGGATGACGAAGAGCGCGCGCTGGTACTGGGCGTATTGCTCGAAGAAGTGCTGTCCTGGGTGCGGACTCTGCCCGGCTCATCGCGGCTGCGCGCGCTGATCATGTTCGATGAAGTGTACGGCTTCCTGCCCCCTCACCCGGCCAAGCCACCCACCAAACGCCCGCTCGTCTCGCTGATGAAGCAGGCCCGCGCGTTCGGCGTCGGCGTAGTCGTCGCCACACAAAACCCGATGGACTTGGACTATCGGGCGCTCAGCAACGCTGGCCTGTGGTGCATCGGCCGCCTACAAACCGACGCCGACCGCGAGCGCGTCCTCGACGGCCTAGCCGTGGCACAGGCGCTCGACGGCCAAGAGCTCGACCTCAGCACGACCCTGCAACGCCTCGCGCCGCGTTGGTTCGTGGTCAGAAACGCTCATGTGACGTCACTGCCGATTTTGCTGCAGCCGCGCTTCGCGATGGCACTGCTGCGCGGTCCGATGACGCGCAGCGAGATCCGCGCGGCGCGCGGCGTGAAGGAAGAAGTTACCGCCGAGCCGAACGCTTCGAGTGGCGAGCAGAAGCTGCCCGAAGCCGAGCCTTGGGTGGCAAGCGCCACTGAAGGCGCGGCGCGGGTCCCGTAAGGTCGAACGCGCGGGGCATGCGTTGCGGTATGCCCCGCGTCGATAGTTTCCCGAGCACGCGAGCCATGTCCAAGAAGCCCCTATCGCCCTAGTAGAAATCAACACGGCGGACTTCTTCCGCAAAGCCGGCATCGCTCCACTGCGAAGCGCTCCTTGAAGAACAGTGCGAAGGATTCTTCGGATGGTCACCGGACGAAGACGATCGAGCCATTTGCCTCAAACACATCGTCCAGTTTCAGCGGGCTCTCTCGGCCTCCGTCGAAGGCTAGCCGCACCAAAGTCGAGTTCCGCCCGAGGAGCCGTTCAGCGAACCTGCTCGACCTTCAAGAGAACCCTTGGCTCGTACAGCGGCACTCCGGTTACGTTCTCCGGTTTCGCGCGGTATCCGACCGCGACGACACGGTGAACAAGCACCGCCGCGTTTCCCTGATCAGTCACGAGGATCTCGTCAACGCGGGGAACACCTGGCAGGGTAACTGTGGTGGCCATTGATAGGTCCTGGTCCCAAGAACCCACCAATGAACAGATAATTTGCGGGATAGACATCCCCAAACCACATCATGCCCCCCAGGGATGTCGGCAATGGTCATTTTTGCGGGCGAGGTCTTACTCGGCTTGCGTGGCTTCAGTGATGGGTCGATCTGAAGCAAATGTCGGCCGAGCGTGCGTACGACAGTGACTCAGAGACCCGCAGCGTCGTACCGGGCTCCCCCTCGATCCGAACCCATACGCTCTTCAGGCTGCCCTTCTTCTTGAGCTTCGGAGTGACGTGAACTTCAATTCCGTGACCGTGCCAGAGTTTTGCCATCCTCCGACACCAGTACCGGGGCTTTAGAATGTCGTTGATGAGCTACCATCGGTTCACTGCCGAGCTCGAGGCGCACATCGTGGAGCGGCAGAAGAGAGGACTGCCGGCGCTCGAGAATGATGAGTACCTGTATGGGCACGCGCTGAAGCGAATCGACGGTTGTCGACCGGTACCCCGAGCTGAGCGCCCTGTTCACCCGCAGTCGCTACCCCATTGGCTCATAGGAGCCCCCGCCGACGGGAGTGATTGGGTTGGGAAAGGGAGCGGAGTGCGCACTCCCGTCGGCGGGTGGCAAAGTTCAGAGCTTCAGCTTGAGGCCGATTTGAATCATGCGCGGCGCGTTGGGGCGCGCGCCGAATGGGCGGCGCGAAACGAGGTCGAGTTCGTCGAACAAGTTGCGCACGTTGCCGTAGACATCGAGCCAGCGCAAAACACGGTATTTGGCGCCGATATCGACGATGAACTGACTGTCGGTGGCCAGCACTTGGTCGACCGGAGCGCTGCCGGCGGTCTCGCGCATGCGCGCGATGTACGTTGCGCTGCCGTACACGCTCGCAGGACCGTACTCCGCGGCCAGCATGCCGTTGACTTGGTGACGTGGAATGTACGGGATCTCGTCGCCCTTCGTCACGTTGCCGAACACGGGATCTTCCGAAGCAAAGCTATTTTGGAACTCGGTGCGGGTCAGCGTGTAGGCGACGGAGATCGGGAATTTGACCGGGCCGATCGCGGGTTCACTCTGCACGAACGCTTCCAGGCCGTAGATGCGCGCCTTGCCTGCATCGAACTGTCGATCCAAGTTCTCGTCCACGCAGCCGCTGGAGAGCGTGCAGATGTCGGTCAAGTTCGAGTAGTCGTTGTAGTAGCCGATCAACTCGGCGCGCAGGCTGGGCGAGGCGTAGCGCATGCCGGCTTCGTAGTTGACGCTGAGCTCCGGGCTGACGCCCGCGCTGCCCGGTGCGGGTGGGCTGAAGCCGCGATACACGCCGCCGAGCACGCCGAAATACGGAAATAGCTCCTGATACACGCCGAGCCCCGGCAAGAGTGCGTGTGCCGTGCCGTGCGTGGTGGTCGACCCGCTGATCTTGTCGACGAACGTCGAGCGCATCAGCTCGAAGCGAACGCCGGGTGTGACGGTCAGCTTGCGATAAGTCACGGCGTCAATCGCGTGCACCGAGAACGCCGCGGTCGACGCCTGATTGAGGGCGGTCACCGTCGTGGCGGTCCCCTCGGGCAGTAGGTTCCCGCTGGTGACGATGAAGCCGTCTTCGCTGTGGCGGCGCTCGATGCTGTCGTAGTGAAAGCGCATGCCGTACTCGAGGCGGTGCGACAGCGGCCCGGTATTTTTGGCCAAGGTCGCGCGCGAGTCGATGCCTTGCGACACGAACTCACGCTGGTTCGGGCCGATCATCAACACTTCGTTCGGGTTCGCGGTGTCGGCTTCACCGGCCAAGATCGCGCGATAGACCGCGTTTTGTGAGCTCTCCGCGTCGCTCAGCACCTCGAACAAGTTGGCGCCGCGAAAGCGATTCACCTTTCGCCAGGTGCGATGATAATCGTGCCGGTAGGCGTTGGTGGTCACGGTCATCCCGCGCGCGGGATGCATGACGTGCGTGAGCACCGCTGACGTGCGGTGGTTCTTCATCTGATCGAGCGCGCTCACCGGGTAGCGCTGCAGCGGATTGTCGCGGAAATCGGCGTCGCTCAGCCCGAGGTAAGTCTCGTTCGAGACCTCTTCGGAGTAGGTCAACTTGAGCTTGAGCTCTTGGCGGTACTCCGAGTGCGGATCGAAGACATGCTGCGCCTTGAGCATGAATTCGTTGCGATAAAATCCGGTGTTGGCGTCGCCTCGCAGCTCCTTGAAGCCGTTGCTCTGCACGTGGGTACCGGTCAGGAGCACGCCATTGTGATCGTCACTGCCACCGTAGTATCCGTCGATTTTGGCATAGCCGAAGCTGCCGCCGGCCACGTCGAGGCCGCCGGAGAGCTTGCCCGGGATCGGTCGCGTGATCAGATCGATGGCACCACCGATCGTTTGCGGCCCGTACACGATGGCAGCCGGACCTTTGATCACGCGCACTTGGGTCATGCGTGTCATCAGCGGGAAATAGTAGGCGGCCGGCGCGGAGTACGGGGCCGGGCCGAAGGGCACGCCGTCTTCCATCAGCGCCACCTTCTTGCTGCGATCGGAGTTCGTACCGCGCAGGCCGATGTTCGGGCGCAAGCCGAAGCCGTCTTCACCACGCGCGTACACGCCGGGCACCGATTGCAAGACCTTCGCTGGATCGTCGTACTCCGTCCGCTCGAGATCTTTGTTGCGGATGATGTGCGCGGAGCCTGCCGTGCGTTCGATGCGTGTGCCGACGACGCTGACTTCGGTGATGACTTCGGGGGCCGGTTTGGCGGGAGGCGCAGGCGCGGCTGCGGGAGGCGGAGCGGCTTCGGGAGCAGGCGGAGGCGCTGCGGGAGCAGGCGCTGCGGGAGCAGGCGCGGGCGGAGGCGCAGGCGCGGGCGGAGGCGCAGGCGCGGCTGCGGGCGCGTCGGAGGGCTGGGCGAGCGCTGGCGAGGTGGCGCACAGAGCAGCCAGGGTGCTACTCAGCACGAGCGCGCGTTTGGCCTTCGGAGCGCTGGATTTCACGAGGAATTTATACGGAACCACGACGTTGCTGCCCGCATAGCACGGCAAAAATGAGATTGAAAATGAATTTCATGTTCACTCTCGAGAGTCAGTCGCAAGCGGCAGAACTAGCGATCCGAATCAGCTTTTGATTGAAAGCCGCGAACCAGGTTCAGGAGCGTATCGCGTGCAGGTTTGGCGGCGGCTCGCTGGGCTCGGGCATGATCCAATGCGCCTTGCCGAAGCCGTCTTCGATCCGCGACAGGTCGACGTTGGGGTCGATCAGCCGGTGAATGGGCCGGCCATTGAGCGAAACCCAAGTATCCGCTCGCACCTCGACCGGACCGAAGCCCTTGGCCGCGTAGTCGTCGCGGATGCGGTGCGCCAGTTGTAAGATCAAATCCGGCTGGCTCGACATCTCGCGTTCTTGCAGACGCGTCAGATACTGGTGGGGCGCAACGTAGAAGGTGCGGCCGGCGCGCGGCGCGTGCACGACGAACGTGATGCTGCCGTTCTTCTCGCGCACCATCACGCGCCAGGAGAAGCGCATGCCCTGCTCGTGCCAGCGCACTGAGCCGCCGTAAGCCAGGAAGCGCAGCGGAAAAGCCACTTGGAACACGCAGTAAGCCGCTGCGAGCGCAAACCAGAGACGATAGCGGCGATCGGCCGCAAGCGGAGCGGGCGCCGGGCGCGCGTTGGTCGCCGGCAGGCGCGCCCTGACCCTGTCCGGCAAGCGCGCCCATAGCTTGCGAGGCCAGCTCGGTGAAAAGAACAGCAGCGCGGACAGCACCATGATCACCGGGAACATGCCGATCGGAAACAACAGTCCGGTGATGGCATGGAAGCCGATCACCAGCAGGTACGCAAACGGCCGCAGCTTCGGAACCATCAATAGCCAAGGGATGCAGGTATCGAACAGAAAGCCCGCCCAGCTCATCACGGGCGCCGCCCAATCGCGCGCCAGGATTGGACCTATCAGCGGCGTATCGGCGCGCGACAAGAGCCAAATGCGCAGCGGTTCCGCGTGAAATAACCAATCCGTGTGCGCCTTGGCCAAGCCGGCGAACGTGTACACGACCGCCACTTGAAAGCGGAACAGGTACAGCCAGGCCGTGGGCACCGTGCTCCGCGCGATCCGAGGCCGAAGGAGCGCGTCCAGTGACCAGGTTCGTCCCGCGGGAGAACACGCCAGCAAGAGCGCGAGCAAGCTCGCGAGGTAGTAGTGATTCAGGTAAGTCGTGACATCCAGCAGCTGCAGATACGTGAAGCCGACGAACAAGCCAAACGCCGCCGCGCGAAAGAGCAGCCCCAAGCTGACCAACACGCAAAGCACCGCGAGCAGCCAGAACAACGCGTGCAGCTCGCCCGACGGCGGCACCTTCACCCAGGAAAAACCCCAGTATTTGAAGTGAAACTGCGGCGCGACGAACAGCTGATCGATCCAGCCGTAGGCCAGAAAGCGCAGCGTACTGGTGAGTAAGGTGAGGCCGAACAGCACGCGGAACGCCGCCAGCCACGCGCTGTCGACGGGTCTCAGGAGCGCCGCGCCGAGGGCGCGGGCCCTCTCAATCATTGTCGCTGCCCGCTCCGGCTGGCAGCTCGAGATCGAGCACCGAGACGAATTCGGACTTCAATAGGTCGGTCAGTTGTTTGAGCGCGTTGTACACGGCCCAAACCCGGTCGGTGTGCTGCGTGATCGAGACCTCGAGCGGCGGGTCGAGCGCATCGATCGCTTTTTGCGCGCCGTCGAGCGCGGTCAGCATGCGACCACGCAAATCGCTCGCGCCGATCGCGTCCAACCAGTCGTCGAAGCCGAGCCCCGTGTAGTTGCCGCCGCAGCCTTGGAACAGCCGGCGAAAGCCCAGGTAATTCTGACGAATATTGGCGGTCGAGACATTGGCGAAGCGTGACTCCAGAGACTCCGGGCACAGGCCGGCGACGCACTCGGAGACGCCCAGCGGGATCCCGAGTTTGTAGTCCTTCACTTCTTTCTCGACGTAGAAGATCCCGTGCCAGACCGCGTTCAAAGCGGCTTGTTCGTTCGGGTACACGCTGCCGCTGCCCGGGTGCGTCAGCTTCTGCCGGAAGTTGCCGCCGGCCGGGTCCCAGGCCTGGAGCAATTTTTGGGTGTTCTTCAGCACGTCAGCGGCCACCGCCGCAGCGTAGGCGCGCTTTCGGGCTGCGGTCTCGTCGCCGCCGAGGGCAGCCCAAGTCCCCTTGCTGTTGATCGCGGAGTAAGACGGGCACACGTTGTCGGAGCCCGGATAAAATAGCAGGTATTCCGCGGCGCCCAGGCCACGGTTGTTGATCAGCGAGCTGCCGAAGCTGGCCGATGCGTAGAGCTTGTCGACGAGCGCGGTTTCGACCGGACAGCGTCCGCCGAAGCGCCAAGCGTAAATCTGATCGCGGAGCTCTTGAGCCCCGGGGTCTTCGTCTGCGCTGCGCGCAGCGGGACCAAAACGGAAAGTTTCTGCCACCTGCCAGCTCGCGTTGGCGGCTAGCCAGGCGTCTCTCACGGCGTTCGCGGTCGCGTCCGTGGGCTCGGCCACGTTCGCTTTGGCGGCTTCATCGAAGGCCACGGCGTGGACTTCGAAATCCTGGTAGCGAGCCACCGCGCAGTCTGCGACCTGCCTCAAGAAGGCGGCCTTGCTGAAGGTCTCTTCGGGAATTTCCGGCTCGAGCGGGGAGCTGCCGCCGCTACCACCGCTGCCGCCGGTCGTGTGCATGCCGCCGCCGGTGGCGTGCATGCCGCCAGTCGCGCTTTCGCCGCCGTTCTCGGCGACTTCACCGCCACCGCGAGCGGAGTTCGCGCCAGAGCTACCTGCCCTGGCTTGCGAACCGCCCGCGGCCGGCGACGGAGAGCCGCCGCCGGTCGAGGTCGAAGTAGTGCCAGCCCGCGACGATGCAGCGCCCGTGTAGACGTTCTCGTCGATCACGAAGCTCTTGCACGACAGAGCTGCCAGCAGCCCTGCCGCAAGGAGCCCGGCGGCCCGCCCGAGTTTGTTCAGGCGGAACGCCGATTGTCGTCGCGGATGCTTCATCACGGCTTGTTGATTAGCACGAAGGTAGCGTCGGTATCGACGGTCGAGCCATTGCCGTGACCAGTGACGCCCACGGCCGCGATCTTTCCATCCGTGGCCACATCGCCAGCCCAGAAGAAATCACTGATGCTGTCGAAGTCGTACGCGACGCAGCCGTACGGTGCGCCAAAGCCATTGGTGACCGGTTTGCCGTCGGCCGAGAGCAGCACGATCGCTGCGTCTTGCTGACCTGAGCTCAAGCTGCCGCCGCCGAGCAGAACCGGACGATTTTCGCTCAGCACGATGGCGCGACCGTTGTCGCCCAAGCCGCCAACGTCGAACCATGCCTTACCGGGGGTCGGGGAAGTGCCGGTCGTGGTGCCGTAGGTCGTGTCGAGCAAGCCGGCTGTCGTCAAACGAATCGACAAGAAATCCGTGGTGGTGTTGGCGGCCGTGGCGCGGCCGTAGCCGACCGTGACGAGCTTGTTGTCGGCTTGGAGGAGCGCGCCGTACGCTTCACCCGCGGTTCCGATCGAGTCGCTGAATACGCCGGCCACGCCGAACGACGGATCCAACGCCGAGCCGTTGGCGAGCAGTTTGAAGATCACCGGGCGCTGCGTGCCGTTGAAGGTCGAGTAACCGGTGACGATCAGCTTGCCATCCGTCAAGATGCTGGCGTTGCGCACCGACGCGCTCGCGTTGGCGACGTCGAGCGTGAACACGCCCGGTGTTCCACCGGCGAGACCGAAGTTCGGGTCTTGCGCGCCGTTTGCGGTCAACTTGACGACCGCGAAATCCGTGTCGGAGCGCGGCGTTCCAGCGACCAACTCCGGGCCGGGCGAGCGCGTCCCGGCGGTGACGATGATCGAGCCTCCGGACAAAACGTTGAGGCCCCACTGCGCGTCGGCGCCCGAGAGCGCTGGCTCGCCGCTCGCGTTTACGGTCTGCACGCCAACGCTCAGCGGCAAAATGTGAATGCCGGGGGTGGCAGCGTCGCCGAACGTCGTGTCGAGCGAGCCGTCTGCGTTGAGGCGGAGCACGTACACGTCGCGGTCGCTGTGGAGGATAGCGGGCGTCTGAGCGGTCGTGTACGCCTCGACCGTGCCGGCAACGATGATCTTGGTGCCTTGGAACGCAATGCCGCGCGGCATCTCGCCCTGACCCGCGAGGGCGCCGACGCCGGTGGGCATTACGCGAACGTTGACCTTAGCGATACCCAAAGCGGCCCAGGTCGTGTCGAGCGTACCGTCCGCCTTGATCTTCACGACCACCGTCGAACGGTCTTCCGTCGCGGCCACGCCATCTTGAACGTAACCGGTCGCGTACAGCGAACCATCGGCAGCGTGGGTCAGGCCGAACAAGCCGTCGTTGCCAGTCGCGGAGATCGCGATCGTCTTGCCCGACGTCGTGTCACGCACGCAATTGGGGGTCAGTACGACGGGCGCGCCGCCAGAGCCACCGGAACCGCTCGTGCCACCCGAGCCAGCCGAGCCGCTCGTGCCACCGGAGCCGCCCTTGCCGCCTGCGCCTGCCGTGCTGCCGCCGGCACCTGCCGTGCTGCCGCCTGCGCCTGCCGTGCTGCCGCCAGCGCCGGCTGTGCTGCCGCCAGTACCGGCCGTTGCCGATCCCGCTTCGCCGCCCTCGCCGCCTTCGCCGCCTTCGCCGGCCTCGCCTGCGATGTTCTCTTCGCCCGCTTGGTTGCCAGAGCCACCCTTGCCTGCGGAGCCTGCCTTGCCTGCGCCACCGCTGCCGGCTTTAGCCCCGCTACCACCCGCGCCAGCCTTCGGGCCGTCACTGCTGTCGTCGCTGTCGCCACAAGCGACCAGGAAGCAGGTCGCGGCGATGCAGGCCAAACCAAGCGCATTTGCTACGTGAAGTGGGCGTTTTCGAAATCCAGACATTGAGCGCTCCGTAATTTTCGTTGAAAGGGCCGTTACTGGCCCCTGGGCCGGCCTCCATTCGAAGCCGGCCACCATGAAGTGAATTTGATAATGAACATCATTTTCAAAACTTGTTGTCAAGCCATTAAAGATCCGCTGTGGGCCTAGGTGCGCCGGCCGCTCGGATGGGCCAGCGGCGCCGGGGCGTTCTAGGTGCTTTCGCGCCTGCGTTTCGCCTCGAGCGCGCATCGCGCCGCGCCTCGAGCGTGCATCGCCCCCGTGCATCGCCCCGTGCATCGCCCCGCGCCTCGAGCGCGCATCGCTCCCGCGCCTCGCCGCTTGCGCCCAGGCACTCCGCGAACACCAGAGCGCAGCGGGAGAGATGGCCATCGCGACCAATGCCGATCGCTGTTTGCCTGGCGCTCGGCGACGAGTCGTTAACTTGGCGCCCCGCATCGCCTGCGCCAGCGAGCCCTCCGCCGCAGCGAGCGCAGCCACACGCTGTTCGCCGATGCGCGCCACGAGCTCGTGCGATACGTCGAGTCCGAGCAGACGGCGTCAGGCAATGTGCGCTACGCGAGCTCAGCTCGTCGGCGTCAGCATTCTCTTAAACCTGCGCGCGGTTGACCGTTTCATGCTCGAGAGAGCATGGCGCAACAGGCACAGCGAGACACCGACGAACGCTTCAACGAGCTCAGTGACAAGGATGCCTTTTGGGGGCCCTTGCTAGCATTTCGGCCCGAAAAAAAGCGTCGTATCAGCACCTTTCGCGCGCTGACCATGGCCACCATCCTGGGCACCTTCTACGGCATGTTACTGAACTTCGCGCTGGCGCTGATCTGCCGCTACACCGCACAACGAGTGCCCGCGGTGTACATGATGCCGTCGATCCTGACCCTGACCTACTTCGTCGCTTTCCAGCTCACGCTGGGGCCGGCTTGGAATCGCCGAGCCAAGCTGATGCTGCGACGCGACGGGTATTTGCGGAGCATCGACCGCACGCCCCGCTGAGCTAGCGCGGCGGCGCGTGGGCTGGGCCTCGCTCTGCAGTCGGCACCCGTAAACGTGCCCGTGCCGGGGTCAAAAAAAGTGCGGAGGGGGAGACGCTCCTCACGTCTCTGCCCTCCCCTCCGCACCCCGGAGTGTTGCTCTCGTTGCGATCGATTCAATGAGGCGCGGAGAGGCGTCCCTTCCCCTCCGCGCCTAAGTCGGTGCGGCGCTACTCGGCCGCCACTGCCTCGCCGTGCGCTTCGTGATGATCTTCGGGCGCCGCCGCAGTGACGGTCGCGAACTTGGCGCAGCCAAAGAGCACGCCTGCGGCGCCCAAGTAGGCGATGGTCACCGTCGGTGATTGGTTGATACCGATGGCCTCGCCGTGCATGAAGCCGAAGAAGGTCATGCCGCCCGCAGCCGCAGCAAAAGCTGCTGCTTTAGTGAACGCTCGGTCGATGATGAAGGCGCCGATGGCGCCCAGCATCAGCCCACCGAGGATCGACCCGCCGCCCATCACCTCCAGCCCGCGATAGAGCACGCCCATTTGGCCGAGCTTGTCCAAGCCAACCGCGTGGGCGCTCGTGCCGGCTGCGCCGAGCGAGTTGTCGATCAAGAGCTTTCCCCACGCAGCAAGGTGCGGCGTGAGCGCCAAGACGATCGCCGGAGCGTGGGATTTGGGGCACTCTTGGAACGCCTGCGAGCCAATCAGCATGCCGATGTAGAGCAAGATGGGCGAGATCGCGACCACCGGGATCAACGCGACCATCACCGAAATCACGCCGAACCAGGCCAAAATGATCACCGTCACGCCGGTGGCTGCCGAATAGCCGATGCGACCGCCCATCGCCTTCCAACCGGGGTGACCGATGTACACCGCGTTGATGAAGGGGTTGCCCATGCAGCAGCCGATCAAGCTGACCACGCCGTCAGCCGTGAGCACGCGCGTGGTCGGGAAGCTATCGCCTGCGGCCTCCGCGCTCTCCACGTTGTCGAGCGCTTCCACCAAGTCGTAGATCCCGAACGGGATGGCGGTGACCAAGATCGTGCCCAAGAACTCGAAGCCCGAGAACACATGGCCGATCGCCGGGATCGGAATCGAGAAGCCGAAGTTCGAGAACGATTCGGTCAGGTTCTTGGTCGACATGCCGCCGAAGTCGTAGCCGAGCGCGGTAGAGCCCCAAGCGATCAAGCTGCCCGCGGCAATCGCGACCAAGCCCGCAGGGATGCCCTTGAAGTAGCGCACGCCACCGAACCAGCTGGCGAGGATGATGGTGAAGCAGACCAGGCCGATCACCGGCGTCATGAACATCTCCAGCGCGGGTCGCATCGAGATGAAGGACACCGAGACGCCTGCCAAGGTGCCGAGCAGCGCCGCGCGTGGCGTGATCTTGCGAATCACCGGGGCGATGAAGCCGCCCGCCATCAGCACGAAGCTCTGCACGAACACCCAGCACAAGCCGGCCTCCCAGCCCTTGACCGGGTCGCCCGTCTTGAGCGTGATCGGCAGCATGATCACGAACACGACCACGAACATGTGCGGCACGCTGATCCCGGAAGGCAGCGCGCAGACGTCGCTGCGGCCGGTCTTTTTGGCCAAGTTGTAGGCTAGCCGCGCGTAGTACACCGTACTCAGACACAGCATCAGGCCGGTCGCCGGCAGGATGCGTCCAAACACGATGTCGTCTGGCATCTTGAGCACGAACCTCAAGAGGCCCGTGAGCACGAGCAAGTTGACTAGGATATTGGTGCCGAAGCCGAAGTAGGCATTCCAATCACCAGGGGTCCACAGCTTTGGTTTGGCGCTTTCAGTCGTCATCGCTTTGATCTCCGTCGTATGGCGCAGGAGCGCCTACGCTTCTGGATTGTTTCGAAGCGTTTTCGTCTACTGGGCGTGGCGCGCTCGGTAGAGAGCGCAACAATCACAACGATGGCGATCTACGCGCGCTGTTCGCGATCTGTCTAGCGCCAATAAGCGCACGCACCGAGCTGAAAATCAGAGCGCTCGCTACGATCAGCGAGTGCTCTCGCGACAATCGAGCGTGCGAGTCTGCTTCAGAGATCGTCGAAGACGGAGATCAATTGCTCTGCAAACGACGCAGCGGCCACCGGCAACACCCGGCCACGACGACTCGCTAGGCGTAGGCTCGCTTGTTGCAGTTCGGGATCGCTGAGCGGGATGGAGATCATGCCCGAAACATCCGGTTTTTTTCCGATGTGAAAAGAGAAGCACAGACCATTGCTGGCTCGGGCGAACATCTTGGTCGTCTCGATCGAATTGGAGACCAGCGCCGGCTCGAAGCGAATCGAGTGGCGACGCAAGCACAGATCCATCAAGGCGCGCGCGGCCAAGGTCTCGTCGGGCATCGCGATTGGATACGCGACACACTCGCTCAGGCGCACTTGCGTGCGCGATGAGAGCGGGTGCTCGGGCGTCACCAGTACGCACAGCGGCTGAAACGTCTCCGCCAAGACCACCATTTCGGGATCTTCGCTGTGTTCGTGAGTCAGGATCAGCTCGACTTTGTCGCGCAGCAGCGCAGCTGCGATCTCCTTCGGGCCTCCGACTCGCACCGAGAAGCCGACCCCTGGATGTCGGCCGTGATATTCGGCAATCGCGTCCGGCAGCATGCGGCCGGTCACGGACTCCGCGACCGCAATGTGCACGCGACCGTGCACCAAGCCCCGCAGGCCGTCGATCTGCGCCTCCACGAGGCGGAGCTCTTTGAGCGAGCGTCGCACGTAGGCGAGCAAGAGCTCACCCGCAGCGGTCGCCCGCACGCCTCGCGGTAGCCGTTCGAACAGCGGCGAGCCGACCTCGGCTTCCAGATCGAGGACCCGCCGGTTCAGCGCCGATGAGGCGATGTGCAACGCTTCGGCAGCTTTGCGGATCGACCCGTGATGAGCGACCGCGTCGAGATAGGAGAAGATGGTCGGCGGTTGAAGACGCCACGACGGGAGATCGGCGCCTCCTGCGCCACGCACCGAGCCAGGGGGTGCCCCTGGGTCGGAACGGTCAGCAGGTCTGCGAGTCACGGGTGCGCCTAGAATGCCGGGAAGCCTGCGCGGGGTCTACGGCAGCACAAAATCGCCCGCTCTTTGGCGCCTGGAAGGCGAACCCGACCACTTGTGACGGGATGCCTCGACGCGAGCGCGCTCGCCCCGCCTGCTCGTAAGTCGCGACAATGCAGCCACGCCCGAGATCGGCCGAAATCGCCCCGAAATATCCGGTGACAGGCCCGCTCGTGTTGATCTGACGTTGGTCTGCTTATTGCTGAGAAGCGGTTCACTTCTGTGCAGCACGCCCCACGCCGAGCGCGGAGCGAGAAGTAGGAAAGGAACAATCATGAGGCATCTCGGACTATTTCTGATCGGGTCACTCGCGCTGGCGGCATGTGCGTCTAACACCACGCCCCCTGCCGCTTCGTCGAGCACCGTGGCGGAGGCGACCAACGAACCCTCTCATGGACCGGACTTCGCACCCGCGTCGTCGGATGGGCTGGCCACCGCGCCTGCAGAGACACGACGCAGCGCTAATAACGCGGCGACGCAGCCAGCGCCGAGCCTCGACGCTCCGCGTGACCGCGAAGCAGTCGATCGGACGACCGCCAACGCGGCCGCCGCGCCGACCGATCGGACGTCGGCACCGCCCGCGACCACGCCGCCCCCCACTGGCGCGACGGGCACGGCCGCCGACAATTCGCGCGTCAATACCCGCGACCGCAGCAGCGCGGCGTTGACCCCGATGGATCAGGGCGGGAGCGAATCGGATCGCAAGATCACGCAGCAGATTCGACAGGATTTGATGAAAGACGGTTCGCTGTCCTTCACCGCCAAGAACGTCAAAATCATCACCATCAACGGCAGAGTCACGCTCCGCGGTCCCGTGAAATCCGAGGCCGAGCGCAGCTCGATCGAGGCCGCCGCCCGGCGAGTGGCAGGCAGTGGCGCACAAGTGGACAGTCAACTCGAAATCAGCAAGTGAACCGAAGGAAAGCACCATGAAAAAGTCAGTGATTGGCATCGTCGAAACCCAGATCCAGGCCGAACGCATCGTCGATCAGTTGCAACAGAGCGGCGTCGCCTCCAGCGACATCTCGGTGTTGTTCCCCGACAAGCGCGGTAGCAAAGACTTCGCTCACGAGCACAACACCAAGGCCCCCGAAGGCGCTGTCGCAGGCGTCGGCGCGGGCGGCGTGATCGGCGGTACCCTCGGCCTGCTCGCCGGCATCGGCGCTTTGGCCATCCCGGGCGTGGGTCCGTTGATCGCTGCGGGTCCGTTGATGGCAGCGCTCAGCGGCGCGGCCGCGGGCGCAGCGGTGGGCGGCGTCGCCGGCGGTTTGATTGGTCTGGGCATGCCGGAGTACGAGGCCAAGAGCTACGAAGGCAAGGTTCGCGGCGGCAACATCTTGGTCGCCGTGCACACCGACAACAGCGATACGGAGAAGCGCACGAAGCAGGTCTTCGAAGCCAACGGCGCGCACGACGTCGCCGTCACCGGCGATTCATCGGTTCCGAAAGAAGAGAAGAAAGACCAAGTCTCGCGCTTCTAAGCTGGCAATGCCACGAAAGCGGGCGCCGCCGTGATTGCGGCGCCCGCTTTTTTTTAGACATGCTGTTCGAGTTCGGCTGACGCCGCGTACGCGCTCACTTGGCGAGCTCGCATACGATGGCTTCAATCCTCGCGTTACCCGCGCCAGGCAATCACCACACCAAAGCGGGTCTTGCTCTCGGCTATTCCAGGCGGGCCGTGGTACGATTCGGAGTGCCCGCGTCGACCGATCCGCCAGCGGAACAGGAGGCCATCTTCCCGCAACGCGGCGCGTTACGGCGGTTGGTTGCGCTGGCTCGCGGCTTGCGCAATGGCGCCAAGGCGTTCGTGCGTTTGTTTGGGCGCCGCAAAGAGCGCCGGGAGGTCATGACCATCTTAGTCACCGGTGCCAGCGTCGGCATTGGGCTTGAGCTGGCTAAATTGTTGCGTGACGGGCCGCATCGGCTGGCGCTCAGCGCTCGCGCTTCCTCGCTCGCGCGCTTCGCGGAAGAAGGCCTCGTACCCGGCGAGCGCGTGTTGCTCTTGGAGCTGGACGTCACCAGCGATGAGCAGCGGCGCGCAGCGGTTCGCGCGGTCGAAGAGCGTTGGGGCGGCGTGGACGTGCTGGTGAACAACGCCGGCATCAGCTATCGCGCGGTCGCCGAGCACGTGACCGAGGCCGAGCGCCTGGCGCAGCTGGACGCCAATTTCCTAGGACCGATGGAGTTGATTCGATTGGTGCTGCCGCACATGCGAGAGCAGCGCTACGGACGAATCATCAACGTTTCATCGGTCGGCGGCATGACGGCCATGCCCACGATGTCCATCTACAGCGCGTCCAAGTTTGCGCTCGAAGGCGCCTCTGAATCGCTTTGGTTCGAAATGCGACCCTTTGGCGTACGCGTGTCGCTCGTACGTCCCGGTTTCATCAACTCGGACGGCTTTCGCAAGGTGCGCTTCACCGCTCAAGGTCAGCGCGCGTTGGACGACCCGAACGATCCCTACCACGCGCACTACGCGAACATGGACGAGCTGATCGAAGGTCTAATGACGCTCACCTTTTACACGCCGAGTGACGTCGCCGAGACGATCCTCGACGTGATCGAACAGAAGAACCCGCCGCTCTGGGTCGCCGGCACGCTCGACGCCCAGCTGTTCGATTTCGTCCGCCGCGTGATCCCTTCCGGCCTCTACCATCGCCTGCTCTACGCCGGCTTGCCGCGCATTTGGCGCTGGGGCCAAAGCGGCGATCTAGCGCTGAGCAGCCTGCCGCCACGGAAAAAATAGCCAACACGCGCTCGCTCGTGGCAAGCCAATCAGCGACGAGCCGTCCACTCGCGAGGATCCCGAGCTGGTGGATGCCCCCGCGAGCAAACGGCGCGGCTCGGCCTGCGCGCTGCGCGCGCAGGGGTCCGCCAAGCGTCCGGTCTGCGCCCGGCCGCGGGGACCCGACTTCATGGCACTCAGCCCTAGAGCTCGAGCTGCCGACTAATCTCCGCGGCCGGCATCGCTCCGCTCAGACGACGCGCTTCGGCGCCGCCGCGGAACAGGATCATGGTCGGGATGCTGCGGATGTTGAAGCGCTGCGCGACCGTGGGCAACGCCTCTGTATCGACCTTGGCCACGAGCACGCGCTCGGAACGATCGCGCGCGAGCTTCTCCATCTCCGGCGCGACCATGCGGCATGGGCCGCACCAGGCCGCCCAAAAATCCACCAGCACGGGCAGCGGTGAGTCACGCACTAACTCGTCGAAATCCTGCGCGCTGGCTAGCGCGACCGGCCGCGCGAGCGGCAACAGCGCAGCCTTGCACTGGGCGCACTTGGCCTTGTCGCTCAAACGCTTGGCGGGCACACGGTTTCTGGCAGAACACGACGCGCAGGCAACTTCCATCGCAGAGCAAGATGCGGCCGGCACCGTGGCAGTCAAGGCCCGCTCCGCGCTTGCTCGCAGCCGTAGCCGCGCGGGCCGGCGCGGCGGCAGTGCGCGTCCTCGACGGCCGCGGCACGCTACTCCGATCGAGGCCGCAAAGCGCGCCCGTTCATGCGTGGCCCCCCAATCATCAAGGCTGCGCGCGCCGACGAATGGCTTTTGCTCGCGCCGGCACGGACGCGAAGATGTCTTTGCGCGCGCCTTCGCAGATGGCAACCACGGCGGGGTTTTTGATCTTGCGCTCCGCCGAGATGGCATAAAAGCGCTGGCGCAAGCTTTCGACGCGGCCAACCCGCTGCAAGCGGTGGCGCACGCGGATGTCTTCGGCGATCACCTCAGGCACCGCAAACACGCCGAGCCCCGCCTCGGCCACCACGTTGGACAGCGCGGGGTCGTCGAATTCTCCAACCACGCGCGGCCGAACGTCGTTCGCGTCGAACCACTGCTCGAGCCCGCGCCGCAGCATGGATTGCGGGCCAGGCAGTAGAAAGGGCACCCCGCTCAGCGAAGCCGGAAAGCGTCGCTTGTAGATCTTGGCCAGCGCGGGCGCGGCCAGCAGCACGGTGCCACATTCGCCCAGCAGGTGACTGAAGACTCGCACCGAGCCGGGCAGCGCGGGGGTATCTGCTAGCACCACGTCGATGGCATTGGCCGCCAATTCACCCAGGTACGCCTGCGTCGTGTTGTCTTCACGGCACACGACTCGAACGTGTTCCTCGAGGCGCCAAGCGGGTGCCAAAATGCGCTGCACGATCGACTTGGGCAGCGCGTCGGAGCAACCCACCACGACGCGGATCGGCCTGCCGCTCAGCCGCCCTTGGATCGTGTCGACGAATTCACGACCCAACGAAAAGATTTCATCCGCGTAATGAAAGGCGACCCGCCCTGCCTCGGTGAGCACCAAGTTCCGACCTTGTTTGGCGAATAGCTTCTCGCCCAGCACCTCTTCCAAGCGGTGGATTTGCCCGCTGACCGTGGGATGCGCCAAGCGCAGCTCGCGGCTCGCCTGCGCCACGCTGCCGTGTTTGGCGACGGCCCAGAAGTACAATAGGTGGTGATAGTTCAGCCATTGCATGCCCCGGAGCATGCGTCGCTTTTTTCGACGGATCGAGACGAAACTTCCTCATTGCCGTCAGATCGTGGATCGCTAAAGTGATTCGCTTGGAACTTCCATCGGCGCTTCGCCTGGAAGAAAGCGGCAAAAATGTACGAGAGTATTGGCACCCCTTGGCTGTGGTTCGGTTTCATTGCCTTCGTGCTGGCCATGCTCGCGCTCGATTTGGGCGTGTTCCACAAGAAAGATCACGAGATCAGCGTCAAAGAGGCGCTGACCTGGACTTGCGTGTGGATCTCACTGGCGATGCTGTTCAACGTCGGGATCTACTACTGGTTCGGCTCCGAACGTGCCCTCGAGTTCTTGTCGGGCTACGTGATCGAGAAGGCCTTATCGGTCGATAATATCTTCGTTTTCATCGTCGTCTTCTCGGTCTTCGCGGTGCCGGCCAAGCTGCAACACCGGGTGTTGCTTTGGGGGATCCTGAGCGCGTTGGTGCTGCGCGCCGTGTTCGTCGTGCTCGGTGCCGCGCTGCTCAGCCGCTTTCACTGGTTGGGCTATGTGTTCGGCGCGTTTTTGGTGTTCACCGGCGTCAAGTTGCTCGTGCAGCGCGACGGAGAGGTCGACCCGCGACAAAATCCCCTGTTTAAATTGTTTCGACGGGTGATGCCCTCGGTCGACGAATTTCACGAAGGGCGTTTCACGATCGTTCAGGCCGGCAAGCGCTACGCCACGCCGCTGCTCTTGGTGCTGATCGCCATCGAAACGACCGATATCGTGTTCGCGATGGATTCCATCCCGGCCATCTTCGCGGTCACGCGCGACCCGTTCATCGTGTTCACTTCGAACATTTTCGCCATCCTCGGTCTGCGCGCGCTGTACTTTGCGCTGGCTGGGATGATGGATAAGTTCCACTACCTGAAAATCGGCCTGTCGCTGGTGCTGATGTTCGTGGGCGCCAAGATGCTCTTGGCTGGGGTGTTCAAAATCCCGATCTGGGCTTCTCTGGCGATCATCGCCGCGTTGCTCGCCGGCTCCGTGATCGCGTCACTGCTTCGGCGGCCTCCGAATGAACCGCCGAACTCGCAACGGAAACCGCCATCGCCGGGCGACCCCGCGGTGGGCAGCGTCGTGTCGCGCTGAGCGTGCGGCCGTGGGCGCGCGCAGCGAATGCTCGAAAAGCACGACGCGCCCGAGCCCGCACGCTCGAGCGCGTCGTGTGATTCTTTTATTATCGGTCTCGGACGTTTCGAACGGCCTACGTACACCCTAATGTGCGGTTTCTTTGTCTGCGCGCGGCTCCGCGTGCGACTCGGAGCGTTCACTCGTTGCGCGAGCCCAGTCACTCAGCATGCGCAGCTCGGCAACGCCCATGCGTGCTAGCAGCAGTAGCCAGGCAGACCGCGGCTCGGATCGTTCCCAGTGACCGTTGGCAATCCCTTCGACGCTTTGAGTATGTGGCATTGGCATCTCCTCCACCGCATTGAGTAAGCCAAGAATTTGCCGTCGCAAGTCCGGGAATAACCGGGCAATTTGGGCTGAAATATCCGAGAAACGGCCCCGACCTGCGACCCCTCGGCACGCCGTGAGTGAATTGCAGCAGGCTCGAACGCAGTCGAGACATTTGACGACCAACTGAGGCGAATTACGACAGCGGTCGGGGTTTATTCGCCATTTTTGCTGCTCTTTTACGGCACGGTTCGTGCTGTTGTGAGCGCCATGAGCGAACAGCGAGCGATCAGGCAACTTTCGCCACGCGAGCCGATCACTCCGAGCACCCCCGCTGTGCGTGAAGGCAATGCGCTGCGTTGGCTGGTCGGCGGCCTGACGCTGGCAGCGGCAGCCGCGCTGGTCCCCTTTTGGGCACCGCTGATGCTGGCCGCGTGGGGCGCGCTGATCGCCTGGCCATTGCAAGAGCGACTGACGAAGTCGCTTCGTCGGTCCAAGTTGACCGCCGCGCTGCTCACCGGCCTTTTGGTGTTCGCGATCCTGCTGCCAGTCGCCGTCGCGACGCTATCCCTGTCGGGAAATGCCATCGCGCTCGGTCAGCGCTTGATCGAGTCGAAGAGCGGTGAAGACGCGCTGAAAACATTGATGAGCAGCGACGCCACCGGCTTCAACCTCAAGCAGCTGGATCCGCAGCACGTGCTCGATTTGATCCGGAAACACGGGGCGACTGCCTTGGGCGCCGCCCGCACGATCTTCGGCGCGGCCAGCGTGGCCCTGCTTGGATTGGTGATCTTCGTGGCAGGTTTTTACACGTTTCTACTCGAGGGCAAGCAAGCCCGCGACTGGCTGCTCGAGCGTTCGCCGCTGTCTCACGCGCACTTTCACCGCTTGGCCAACGTGTTCGCCGAAGTCGGACGGGGAATGCTGGTTGGCGTCGGGCTGACTGCACTTTCGCAGGCCGCGGTAGCAACCATCGGTTTTTTGGTGACCGGCGTGCCTCAAGCGCTGGTGCTCGGCTTGGTGACGATGTTCGCGTCCTTGATCCCCAGCGTGGGTTCAGCGCTGGTCTGGATCCCGGTCACGGCGGGGCTCGCGCTCACCGGACGGCCAGGCGCGGCAGTGGCCATGCTGGTGATCGGGCTGTTCGTCTCCGTCGTCGACAATCTGCTCCGGCCTTTGTTCGCGCGCTACGCCGAGCTTCGCATGCATTCCCTGGTGCTCTTCGTGGCCATGCTGGGCGGCATCGTGCTGTTCGGCACCTGGGGCTTGCTACTCGGTCCGCTGCTCGTGCGCTGGGCCAGCGAGGGCCTGACCATGCTGCGCGAGCAGCGGCTTGAACTCAGCGAATAATCTGCGCTCCGCTTCGCTTGCCGAGCTAGTCGATCGCGAAGCAGTAGAGGCGTCCCGCGCCGCCCCTGGGCGCGGTGTCACCGCAACCGCCATTCTCGTGCACGGAATTCCAGGAGTTGTAGGGCGGCGTCGCGTTCATCCCCGGGCCCAGGCCATCGCTATGACCGACTTGCGCGGTGCCGCTGTCCGCGTTCGTCCAATCCGAGCAGGTTTTGCCGGCGAGTAACGTGCCTTCTGCGGTCGAGCCGGTCAGCACATCGTGTTCGTTCGGCGTCGGCGACCCCTGCCATTGGCCGTTGATCTTCTCGCCGTGCTCGTCGAGAAATAGTTCCGCATCTCCGCTGAGTGCGTGCAGCGCGCTCAGGTCTTGAGCAAGCAATACGCCTTTCGCGTTGTGCCAAGGACCGGTCCCGATGCGCTCGCGCGCGTTCACGGGCTTGCTCGAGTCTGCGGGATCCTGCTCTGCGCTCAGGTAAGCGTGGAAGGTGTGCGCGGCCAAACCAGCGGCGACCGCGAGGTCTTGGCAGCGGGCGTCCGCTCCGGTCAAACCACCTAGGTCAGCGGTCATGCTCGTGTCGCTCGTGACGAAGAACGTCGTCTTCGAAGCTCCGCCACCACCAGCGCCCGCCTGACCGTTGTTCTGTCCATTGTCGTCAGAACCGCATGCCACGCTGAACAACGGCAAGAGCAGACTCGGAAACCAAGGTACAAAACGTGCGATCATTTTACACCTCCCAGAAGATGATTGGAAGACCGCACAAAGCCTAGGCGGATTTCTGCTCGCTGCCAGTCCCAATCTCGCAGTCCCGATCTCGCAATCCCGATCTCGCGACCGAGCGGCACCTTTGCCTCGTTTCGCGAGCGATAATGGAGCCAGGAGATTGCGTTGAAACCGAAACGCCGGGCACGGGGTTTGCTTTTCTATAGGCCATGAACAAGCGCACGAACGAAACGAGCAAACCTCGGACCCAAGCCGCCCATCCAGAAACGCAGAAGCGGCAAGCGAAGACCGGCACGCCGGGCAGCGAAGCCTCGAAGGTGCAAAGCAGCGCGAAGGACGTTCGGAGCGCGCACGACAAAGACGGTAACAGCGAGCAACGCGGACGCTGAGCCACGGTGGACGCTGACACGGCGAAAGCGGCTCGCGCTGGGGCAATTTGGCAGGGCCGAGGTTTCCGCCGTACTCTGCGTGACGATGCGCCGAGTCCGAGCTGGTCAGGATCTATCGCTAGGTTCTAGCGATAGATCCGCAGCGCAGCTCGTGGCCCTTGCTCGCGACCTGGTGGCTGAGCGCATCCTCAGCCAGTCGCTCGCCACTGCCCCCGGCGCGGGGCCCCGCCTCCTCCATGCCCAACACTCACCGACCGTTCGATGCCCTGCGGCTGCCTGGGTTTCGCGTATTTCTGCTGACGTTCTTGCTCACGATGACGGCCGACAACGTGGAGCACGTGATCAGCTACTGGGTCGCGTTTCAGAAGTTCCACTCGCCTGCCCTAGGCGGCTTTGCCGTGGTCTCGCATTGGGTGCCCTTTCTGGTGTTCTCCGTGCCCGTGGGTGCGCTGAACGATCGCTTCGATTCGCGGCGCTTGATTCAGATCGGTGCCGGCTTGTTCGTGCTGGTGTCGCTCGGTTGGAGCTACTTCTCCTTCACGGATACGCTGATGGTGTGGCACGCCATGGTGCTCTTGGCCTTGCACGGCTGCGCCGGCGTGTTCTGGATGACGTCGAGCCAAGTCCTGCTGTACGACGTGGTCGGCGGTGCGGGCATTGCCAGCGCCGTGCGTCTCAACGCGACCGCGCGTTACCTCGGCATGCTGGCGGGCCCTGGCGTCGGCAGCCTGATCTTGCGAACGCTCGGCCCGAACTACGGCATGCTGCTGAACGCGACCTTCTATTTGCCGCTGGTCGTGTGGTTGATCCGCGCGCCCTATGGCCGTCACTTCCGCACCGGTGAGGGCCCACGGCGCGCCGTCCGCGGCGTGGCCGATGTGCTCGAGACCATCCGTGACGTGCGCGGGCTACCCGTGCTGGTCGCGATGATCGTGCTCGCGGGCGGAGCTTCATTTTTCGTCGGCAACAGCTATCACGCGCAGATGCCGACCTTTGCCACCGACCTCGGCCACGGCGATCCGGGCGCGGCGTACACCGCGTTGCTCGGGGCAGACGCCGCGGGCGCCTTGGTCGGTGGGCTCTTGCTCGAGAGCGGGCGCAGCTTGCTTCGCATCGAAACCGGCTCGGCGCTGAAGCTGGCCGTGCTCTGGGCCTGCGCGTTGGGCGCCTTTGCCCTGGTGCGCTCGTACCCGCTCGCGTTGCTCTGCCTGTTTTTGGCGGGCTTCTTCGAGCTCTCCTTCAGCAGCATGACGCAGACGATCGTCCAGCTTCAGGCTCCTTCCGCGATTCGCGGTCGCGTGCTCGGCCTGTTCAACATGTCGTCGGCTGGCTTGCGCGCGTTCAGTGGCATTACCGTCGGCTTAGTCGGCAGTATTCTGAGCGTGCATGTTTCGCTGGCGTTGGCGGCGGGCGCCTTCATGCTCGTGGCACTCTTCCTGCTCGCCCGCCTGCCAGCGACCTCTGCTTAGTCGATCGGGTTCGGCGGCTTCGGAGCCGAGGGACACTTGGTCTCCAGGACCGCGCACGACGCGGGCGGTTCGGCTTCCTCGCCGACATCGATCATCTCCAGCGACTCGAGCGTGAGCGTGTTGCAAGCCGGGAGCGCGTTCCCTAGCGCGACGAGGGCCTTGGCCGAATCGTTCACGCAAGCGTCGTATTCGGCGACGGTGGCGGTACAAGTCGCGTCCGGCTTGGTGCACGTCTCGGTACTCATCGTCGGAGCTGCGATGCATTTGTCGTACGCGGATTTGCACGCGGCCTGCAGCGCGGCGTCCGTCTGGGCGGTCACCCCGGCAAGCAACCCCGCCAAGCGACAGCTCAATTCTTCCATGCTCTGGCCGACCGAGCCGGTGCTGAAATGGTCGCTCAGTTTCTTGCACAGCCCTTGAAACTCCGGATCCGTCAACGAGCCGAGCTGCTTGTTGCCCGAGACGCCGGACGAGTAGTCGCCCGAGCCGGTGCTCGGAGCTCCGCTTGCGCCGCTGCCGGCGGCGTTACTGCCAGCTGAGCTGCTGCCAGCAGAGTTGCTACCGGCGGCTGAGTTGCTGCCGGCTGAATTACCGCTCCCGCCGCTGTCGACTGGACTGCTGCCAGCGTTACCACCTGGACCACTGCTGCCAGCGTCACTGCAAGCGGCGCACAGCGAAAGCGACAAGGCGATGGAGACGAATAGGGGCTTCGTGGTCATGATTTGCAGCATATTTCCTCACTAGTTCACGCAAGTAAGTCGTCACTCGATGACAGGATACGCGCGCGGTAGCTCAGATCTCCCCACACAGAGCTCGAAATCGTGCCGAAATGGAGTGCTCGGCGCTGGGGCTCACTTCCGCCAGAGCCGATCTGAATGCCACGCTCGAGCCAGGGCGATCAAGCGCAAAGCAGCGAAAGCGTGGCTCGGCGCGATCAGCAGCGTCAAGAGCGACACGGAGTTTGCCCAGACCGCGAGCAAAATTAGCGTCAGAGCGGACCTGATCAGCACGCGCAGGAGCATGGGCGCGGGCTCGAACGCTCGGCCAATGTGCAGTGCGACCCCCAACGCAACCAGGCCCGACGCCGCAGCAAAGCAAAAGTCCGGCTCGAACCAAGAGTTGCTCGGAGCCGCACCATTCAGAGCCGGCGCGGAGTAGTAGTGCGCCGCAGCGAAGGCCAGCGCGAGCGCGAGCGCTGCCGCGATCAGCGAGCCGAGCAACCGCAGCCCGAGGGTAGGTTCGTTAATTGCGCGAGGCACTGCTGGCGGGTGGCGCGGCGCTCGACACCGGCGCGCTGCTCATGACGGGTGCCGGGGACTGAGCGCCGAACTGGGCGCTACCCAAGGTATCGACGCAACGGAAGCGGTTGTTGTCTTCGATGAAGCAAGTTTCGTTGGGCGCGCACGCGGGAATGCACTCTGCACGATAACAAGTGCCGTGCTTGCGATCGCAGGCGTAGCCCGGAGCGCAGTTCGCCCAACAGCCCCCGGTATGCGCGCGGTACACGGCGGTAGCGCCAAGCGTACCGGCCAGGCCGGTAACGGCCTGCACGTACTCCCTGTCGTTGCCGCCACAGCCGAGCACGAGGACGGCCAGGAGATCTGCGCGGAGTTTCCAACCTTTGCCCTGCGCCACGCCCTGGACTCTACCACGGCCTGCAGGACGTTCACGCCGCACACACGTAATCACGCAATTCCCATTTGCCCAGGGCGGCCAGCGCCTGGCGAATTTCGGTGCGAGGACCGAGACCTGCGACCGAGACGATCAACGGCAGAGCGCTCAACTGTGGCAGCGCGCTGGGGGCCACCACCGGCACACCTCGGATCAGCTGCCCGAGGCGCCCCGGGTGCAGCTCGATGATCGCATGCGGGTGCTTGCCGCGACGCGAAAGCGCGTTCGAAAGCGCCTTGCCCGTATCCCCGAAGCCCCACAATAAGTAGCGATCGTTTTCGGCGAGAAAGCCGCTGGCCAAGAACTCGGCCTTGCACTCGACGAAGGCAGCGATTGAGTAGCGCTCGGAGATCCGAGAAAGCCGCGCCGCGCTGTCACGCCAATGGAGCAGCCGCCGCGGCACGACAGAGATTGGCTGGCCACTCCGAAGGATCCGGAGCACGAGGTCGTAGTCCTCTGGCCAACCGCAATCTCGGTAGCCGAACTCGAGCAGCACGGAGCGCCGCAGGAGCAGCGTCGGGTGCGCCACTGGACACTCCACGAAGGCCTCACGTCGTACCTGTTCGGGCGTGCTCACCGAGCGAAGCCAGCGCTCATAATCGAGCCTGCGATCGCGCAGCCCGGCGCGCGGGAACAGCCGCACATGGCAGCCTACGGCGGCAAGATCCGGACGATGCTCGAGCGCTGCGCGCTGAAGCTCGAGCCGCCGGCGCGACATCAGATCGTCCGCGTCGAAACGAGCGATCAGCGGCGCTCGGCACGCTGCGATCCCAGCTTGCAGCGCGGCCACGATGCCGCCGTGGCTGCGAGCGACGAGACGCACGCGAGCGTCGTCTCGCGCGAACGCCATGACGATTTCAGGCGTGCGATCGGCAGAGCCGTCGTCGACGACGACGCACTCCCAATCGGTCTCCGACTGCCGCTGCACACTCTGCAATGCCAGCGCCAGAGTTTGCGCGGCGTCGTAGGCCGGCATCAGTATGGAAATCGCAGGAGCCACGACGCGGCGAACGACCTACGCTCACGCACGCCGAGCGCGCGCCGCCTTCGGTTGACTGAGCTCACGACCCCAACGCTGAATGGCCTCTGCGACGTGGCCGAAGCCACGACCTTGCTCGGTCAGCTCATAGGAGACGCGCACGGGCGGCCCTGGCTCGACGTGACGTTGTACGAGCCCGCGGGCCTCCAAGTCTTTCAAGCGCGCGGACAGGACCTTGGTGCCGAGCCCCGCAGCGGTATCAGCCAATTCACCAAAGCGACGCGGCCCGGCCGAAAGCGCAGTCAAGATCAACGCGCTCCACGGACGACCGAGAACCTCAGCGGCGAGCTGGAAAGCGTGGCACTGGCAGTCGACCGTCTTGGCCATAGCCTGCAGTGTAGCCACTGTACTTTCCAAAAGAAAGTAGGTTGTTAAAAGAAAGTCGCTTGACAGAAGAAACTATGGCCACACGTTCCAGGAGCCGGGTTCCAGAAGTGAACCCGGCTCGCCGTTACCGGCCCCCTCCTGAAGGACCCAACGACCATGGCATTTTCCCTAGCGCCCCTGCTCATCCACAGCGAGTCCGTCCCCGTCAAAGCGCGTGAGGCCCTGCGTGCCGTGAGCGCCGCTCCAGTGGAGCAGCGCAAATCGGCGCTGCGCTCCGCAGCTCAGGTGCTGTATGCCGAAACCTCACTCGACTGCGGAGACGCGATGGAACTGGTAGGCCTCCAGGCCGGCTGCGGCTGCGACTGATCGGCGTTCCGTCGCTCGTCCACAGCGCGTCCGTTGGGGACCAGCTAAGGGCCCGCGAATGGCTAAGTCGGTCGATGATCGCGGTCGAGGCGCCCGGCTGGCGAGGCGCGACGAAGGCGCATACTGCGGGTATGTAACTGAGGAGCAACGAGCCAGCCGGGATGCATCGGCCGCGAGGGCGATCGACTCAGCCATTCGCGGGCCCTAAGCCAACGCTCGCTCCAGGACACTGACCAGTTCGTCGATCTCCGCTTCGCTCACGCGCAGTGACGGCATCAGCCGCAGCAAGTTCGGGCGCGGTGCGTTGATCAGCAAGCCACTCGCAAAACAACGGACGGCGATCGCCTCCGCGCTGGGCTCGCGCAGCACCAGCGCCCACAGAAGGCCGCGCCCACGCAGGCCGAGCCCGTGCTCCGTGCAGAGCGGAGCGAGCCGCTGCTCGAGATAGCGCCCGCGGGCGCACACGGCGGCCAAGAATTCCGCACGGGACACGAGCTCGAAGACGCGGCGAGCGACCGCGACCATCAGCGGATTGCCGTTGTACGTCCCGCCTTGATCGCCGGGCACGAAACAGCTGGCTCGCTCACCGGCCAGCACCGCCGAAATCGGCACTCCTCCCCCGAGCCCCTTGCCGAGCGTCAGGATGTCGGGCTTCACCCCTTCCCGTTCGAATGCGAACAGAGTGCCAGTGCGGCCCATGCCCGTTTGCACCTCGTCGCAGATCAAGAGTAGCTCGCGCTCGTCGCACAAGCGGCGGAGCTCACGTAAATAGCCGTCTGGAGGAACCACCACGCCGGCTTCGCCCTGGATTGGCTCGATCATCACAGCCACGGTTTCGGGCCCGATCTGCGCCTCTACCGCGGCCGCGTCGCCGTATGGCACTTTCACGAAGCCGGGCATGACCGGTGGAAAGAGCGCATCCCAGCCCGGTTTTCCACTCGCTGCCATCATGGCCAGCGTGCGCCCATGAAAGCTGCCGAGGGTGGTGATGACCTGGTGCGCGCCGCCGCGATGCAACCGCCCCCATTTGCGCGCCAGCTTGAGCGCGGCTTCGTTGGCCTCCGCGCCGCTGTTCGTGAAATGCACTTGAGCCAGGCCCGCAGCGCGGGTGAGCTCACGTGCAAACGCCAGCTGCGGCGCATTGTGGAACGCGGGGCTGGCGCTGATCAGCGTCTGCGCCTGAGCCTGGAGCGCAGCGGCGATCTCTGGTGGCGCGTGGCCGAGAGCATTCACGGCCCAGCCCTGAACGAAGTCCAGGTATCGTGTGCCTTCGTGATCCCATAGGTACGAGCCGCTCCCTCGCACCATGATGCGCGGCGGGCGCACTGCTACGGACATCAGCTGGGCCTGGGCGGCGAGCAGCGAATCAGGCGAAGAGATCTGAGAATCGAGCTCTAAACGGAGCGAATTCGAGGGCGAGGTCACGGTGGCTATCCTTTCGGGTGGCCCGCCGTGTCAAACGCGACGTAACCACCCAGTTGTGGGCGGTTACGCGAAGTGCCGGTGTTTAGGACCGCTACGGCATTCCGCGTCCGCCGCAAATAGCGGCGCGACGAGCGAAACGACGGGTAGCGCGGAACGACATCGGAGCCCGCAGTATGTCAGCTACGCGTTTCACGTCAAGAATATCGAATCTCGCGGCGCCACCGTCTGTGCCGCGCCCGCAAATGGCAAATCCGTCTGCAGCGCTTCCAGGCGAGGCTCCCAAGGGACGAGCCCGCAACACGACCACGCACTGACCGACAAGTTTCCTAACGCAGCAGCCCGCTCGCCAGATCGACGCCGATGTGACACACGATTCCTGGCAGCAGACTGCCTCGGCTGCGCGCGAGCGCGCCCAATATCAGACCGTAGACGCCGATTCTCAGCGCCGCTCCAGCTCCCTGTTCGAGGTGCGCCAGGGCAAAGAGCACGGCCTGGAACACGAGGCCCAAAGGCGCGCTGCGCGTGAACGCGCTCAGCTGCAATTGGAGGTAGCCACGGTACACGACCTCTTCGCAGAAGCCGACGCCGGAGGCGACCAAGAGCCAAGTGAGGCGCTCGGCCTCCGTGCTCGGCAGCAGCGCTGAAACCGCGGCGTTCCGCCCCGCCGCTAGCGGCCGGCTCAGCACCTCGATCGCGATGATCAGCGCCAATGCCAGCGCAGCGTAGAGCAGGTCGACGAGCGCATCCGCGGGCTCACGCCAGCGTCGACCCACGAGCTCAGGCAGCACGTTGCGCGGCCGAAATAAGCGCGCCACGTACAGCACGAGCAGCCCGTTTACCAGCAAAAGCGGCAAATATTGGCCCCAAATGCGGTTAGCGCTGGAGCTCACTCGGGCGGCGGAGGCCGCTTCTGGGACGCCTGCGCGCGCTAGCAACGTGCCGGTGATGGCGACCGCGAGCATCACCGCGATGAGCGCGGCCGTATGCCCCAGCGATGCAAGCGGGGCGCGTGAGCTAGCGGACGGGGGTGGCTCGATACCCAACGGTTGGCAAGCTCCTTGCTTTGGTGGAAAGCAAGAGTCGCACGCTTCCACGTGCAGGCCTCGAACTTTCAATTCTACCACAGGAGTCCGTAATGATTACCGAAGCCATCACCTCTGCCCCCCCGGTTCTCGCTGCTGGTTGGTCCCTACTTTATCTGCTCTTCGGCGGAGGCTTGGGCGGCGCGGTGCTGATTTTCTTCGGCTTGAAGTTGATCGGTCGTTAGACCGACCGGCTTAGCTTACGGTTTCGAGGGTGCGCGGCCTTGGCCGCGCTTCCTTCCCTCCTCCGCCCGAGCGAAGCGCAGCGCAAAAGCGAGCGCCTGACAGCAATCGTGTTACGTTCCGCCTTTGCTCAAAGGACGAACGATATGACGTATTGCGTTGGGATTCTGCTCAAAGAGGGCATCGTGATGGCCTCGGACTCACGAACCCACGCCGGGGTCGACAATTTCGCGCAATTTTGCAAGATGAGCGTGTTCGAGCGTGAAGGGGATCGCGCCATCGTACTGCTCAGCTCCGGCAATCTGGCCGGCACTCAAGCCGTAATTTCGATACTCAAGCAGCGCGCGACCGCGAACGACGGAAAGCCGAACGTGTGGTCCGTGCGCACGATGTTCGATTTCGTTACGGTGGTCTCCGACGCGATCCGGGACGTCGGCAACCGGGATCGCCCGCATTTGGAGCGCAACGACCTCAAGTTCGATGCCTCCTTCATCATTGGCGGGCAAATCAAAGGCGAAGCACCGCGCTTATTTCGCACGTACGCGGAAGGCAACTTCGTCGAGGCGGGCACCGGCACGCAGTTCTTTCAAACCGGTGAAGCCAAGTACGGAAAGCCGATCATCGATCGCGTGATCAACGCGGATACCAGCTTGGCGGACGCGAGCAAGTGCGTCCTGGTGTCGTTCGATTCGACCATGCGCAGCAATCTGAGCGTGGCCATGCCGATCGATCTCGTTCAATACGAAAACGGCCAGCTCAAGCTGGTACATCGTCGGCGCTTCGACGCGGGCGATCCGGATTTCGCCGCGCTCAGCCGCGAGTGGAGCGAAGGCGTGCGCAGCGTCTTCCGCAAGTTGCCCGACGTGCGCTGGTAGAGCATCAGCGGCAGAAATGCCACAGCTTGTTTCAAGTTTGCACCCGAAATTCGGATCGTGATCAGCGTTACGACGCGCTGGCGCACGCCCGAAACATTCGAGGGACAATCCCGGGTCGATGCTAGAAGGCAACAGCATGAAAATCCGAGTTGGCTACGAACTGGTCTTCGAGTGTCCGCAGCCCACTCCGATGCTGCTGATGCTGAACATTCACTACACGCGCGCTTCCGACATCATCACGGCCGATCACCTCAAGACGAGCCCATCGTTGCCCGTCGACATGTACCGTGATTTCTTCGGCAATTGGTGCACGCGGATCGTGGCGCCGACCGGCGTCACACGCATCACCTCGGATGCGCTGGTCAATGACAGCGGTCTGCCGGATTCTGTCTTCCTCGACGCGCGCCAAACACCGGTGGACGCTCTGCCCCACGATTCCCTGATTTTCCTGCTGGGCAGCCGCTATTGTGAGACGGATCGCCTATCGCCCATAGCCTGGGAGCTGTTCAAGAACGCGCCGACGGGCTGGGGCCGCGTGAAGGCCATCTGTGACTTCGTACACAACCACCTGACCTTCGGTTATGATTTCGCGCGCAACACGAAGACCGCTTGGGAAGCGTATCAAGAGCGCACCGGCGTCTGTCGGGATTTCGCGCATCTAGCCGTCGCGCTGTGCCGCTGCATGAACATCCCCGCCCGCTATTGTGCCGGCTACCTAGGAGACATCGGCGTGCCGCATTCGACGGCGCCGATGGATTTCTCCGGCTGGTTCGAGGCCTACCTGGACGGCAAGTGGCACACGTTCGACGCGCGCCACAACATCCCCCGCATCGGGCGAATCGTGATCGGTCGCGGTCGAGATGCGGCCGACGTGGCGATCAGCACTTCATTCGGTGAGTCCAAGCTCACGACCTTCACCGTCTGGACCGACGAGGTCAGCAACTGAGTTGGGCGACAGGAGAGGCGCTGGGACCCGGCGCTAAGTCAGGATCCGCTTCAGGCGAGAGACGGCCTTCGCGAACTCGTCTTGGTCGGGCGCCTTGCTCGAGAAGCGCACGCTTCGGCCCGACACGGTGACCGTCGCGACGCCGCGCGATTCGATCATCTGACCCTGGTTCGATTCGAACCATGCCTTGGCCTCTTCGTACGTCATTGCCTCTCGTATAGCACGGGCCGCAGGCAAGCCCCAGCCCGCGAACAGCGCGCCGCTTTCGGCGGCGCTGAACACGACCCGCGCAGTTTCGCGCGATGCTACAGTCGGCGAAATGAGCTTCGATCCCGGCAGCCGATCCAAGCTCACTCATCGCGATCTCGCGCGATTCGGCGACGACACGCTGTTTCACCGCATTGCGCGCCAGGTGTGTGACTGTGAGTGCCTCGCGCGCAAAGAACTGTTCGAAGCGTGGGAAGTCGCGCGGCGGACGCGCCGTCGCTTCCGCGGCGGACGGGTGATCGACCTGGCCTGCGGGCACGGCCTGCTCGCTCAGATTTTGCTCTTGCTCGACGATTCGTCGCCTTCGGCCTTGGCTGTCGATGCACGGCTGCCGAAAAGCGCGCAACGGTTGAGTGATGGCTTCGCGCAAACCTGGCCCCGCCTCGCCGGCCGCGTCGAGCTCGTGCAAGCCGATATCTCGAGCATTGCCGCAGGACCGGGCGACCTGCTCGTCTCTTGCCACGCCTGCGGATCTTTGACGGACGCCGTGATGAGCCAAGCGATCGCGGCCGGCGCGCGTGTTGCGGTCCTGCCGTGTTGCCACGAAAAGCTCGAAAATGACCAAGGCGGGCTCGGGGGCTGGCTCGACCCCGCTCTGGCCATCGACGTCACGCGCGCGGCTCGCCTGCGCGGCCACGGCTACCGCGTGCACACGCAAAGCATCCCGCTGGCGATCACGCCGAAAAATCGGCTGCTTTTGGCTGAACCAACGGACAGCGGCTAATCTCCGCGCCGCTGCTTCTGATCGGCGCGCACCGAGCGAGTTCGAGCTCGATACACCGAGCGCTGCTCGCGTCTTCGGAGCGGATCGTGGCGCTCGCGTTGCCACGTCAGCTCGCGTTCGAATTTTTGTGCCTGCTCGAGCCGTTCACCGGCAACGCTGCCCAGCGCGACCGCCGCCAAGACTGCACAACCGGGCTCGCTTCGATGACGGCAGTCGCGAAAGCGACACGTGGGAGCGAGCGCGTCGATCTCTGCAAAACCGCTGCTACCTAGCTCCGTATCCTCGGCCGCGAACAACGCAAATTCGCGCATGCCCGGCGTGTCGATCAACAGCCCACCGCCCGGCAAGACGAAGAGCTCGCGGCCGGTGGTGGTGTGTCGGCCGCGCGTGTCCGTATCGCGGACAGCGCTCACGGCCTGCACGGGAGCCTGGATGAGTCGATTAGTCAGGCTCGACTTGCCGACTCCCGATGATCCGACGAGCACCGCCGTCGTGCCGGGGGCAAGCTCGCGCGCGAGCTCGGCGAGACCCGCTCCGTGTTCTGCGCTGGCCAAAAGTACGGGCACGCCGCGCAGCTCGGCGCGCAAGCGCTCAGCGTGCTGCGCCGCCAAGGGCGACAGATCGGCCTTGTTCAGCAGCACCAAGGGCCGCGCGGGTGCGTCGCGAATAGCCCGCAAATAGCGCTCGATTCGGCGTGGATTCAGGCCGTGAGCGCGGGCGTGGGGATCGGCGTCTTCGGGCGCCAGCGCGCAAACCACGATCGCGAGGTCGACGTTGGCGCAAATCAGCTGCGCCTCTGAAGTAGCCCCCGGCAGCCGACGCTGGAACAAGCTGCTTCGCTCGAAAGCGTGAACGATGCGAGCCAGAGTGTCCGTCGGCGCGCTCTCCAGCAAGACGAAGTCGCCCACGCACACGCGATTGTCCGCGTGCGTGAGCCGCCCGGCCAGAACCGCGCGCTGAGTCCGCGCGCCATCCGACACCCAATACTGACCACGCGCCTGCGACAAGACACGCGCCACCGGCAGGTCGGACCGAACTTCACCCGCGGCGATCGAAGCCTGAAACTGGGTCTGAAAAAAGGCGTTGAAGCCGAGTCGCTCGAGCGACTCACGTTGATCGATATTCATTGGGAAATTCCCAGTAAAAATAGCTAATGGCCTGCTACGCAGGCACACCATGAAGCGCGCATTGCAGAGTGACGGCTCCGCGCGCTCGAACTACGAGTACACAGACGCCATCGGTTCGAGCGACGGCAGTTCAACGAGTCGAACGCGAGCCGTGCTCGAAGCGGGGAGGAGAAGCGCAGACCTCGCGCGCGGCAGTGCTATCAGTGACAGCGAACCGCGGCACGCGAGTGAACACGAACATCGGCGACGTTTTTTCGATCGTTCATGACTTACTCCTCGCGTGAGCCCGCTCGGGCGCCTTTGGAGAGTATGCCGAAGGACCAGGGCAGCTGCAAGAGCACGTTGGCCGTGATCACTAGGCCGCCGCCCAGGAGCAGCTCACTGGTGAGCACCTCATTGGCGTAGTCGATGCGGGCTAAGCTACTGAAAATACCGGGCAAAAACAGCGAAAACAGGCTCGCGAACAGCGGCTCCGCGCCATATACGACGCCCGCCTCACTGGCGCTCAGCTCGGGTTGAAAGCGATTCATCCAGCTGAAGGCCAGCACCGTGCACGGCACGCACAGCACGAACAAGAGGCCGAGCGCGATCGGCGTCGAGAACAAGAGCGTCACTTCGGCAGGCGTGCGCATCGTAGTGAGCGCGATGGGCGCGAGCACGAGTGCCGTGCACACGAACATCACTTGAGTCACCACGCGCGAGCGGTTCTTGCGGTACCCCCGGTGATCGAGAAACACGATCTGAGCGGCGAAACAACACGCCGCCAGCAGCGTTTCGGTTTCGCCGCGGCCGAGCCGTAGGCTCACCCAATCGAAGCCCGAGAGCAGCCCGAGGCCAATGGTACTCACGCACACGCACACGATGGTCTTCCCTGGCGGCCAAACGCGCCCGCCGAGCGCCGCCACGACCGGCAAGATCACGATGTACCCTTGCGTCAAAAACGCGCTGGTCGAAGCCGCGCTGAAGTTCAGCGCGTCCATTTGCAGCAGCATGCCGGCCGAGGAAAACACCGCAATCAAGCAGCCCTGCGTGAGCTCGTCCTTCGTCGGTAGCGAGTAGCTCGAGATCGCGAGCAAGACCGCCCCCAGCCCGAAACGGAGCGCGACCGTCGTGGCCGCCACAAACCAAGTACTAATGCCGGGAGCTTGCGCCGACAGGTAGAGACCGAACGCCTTCATCGCCGGAAAACTCAGGCCCCACAACGCGCAAGTCCCAACCAACCCGAACAGCGCGCGCACGCGCAGCGCCGGATCGACCAACGCAACGTCGTTCACTGCTGCACGCCTTGGCCCGCCGGCTGCGCGCGAAACAAGCCCGCCTCGCCGCCGAACCAGAGCTCGGTTTCGCTGCGGCCTCGCACCACCGCGAGCGGTCCGGCGAGCTCGACTGGGCGAAAGCTCTGGCCATCGAAGTGCGCGCCGCCTTTGCTACCGACCACCCACACCGAATCGGGGCGAGTCCCCCAGAACGACGTGGCTCGTCCGACCGGTGAGGGCACGGTCTGCCACTTGCCTTGGCGATGGTGGAAGAGATCCTGAGCGGTGCTCACCCAAGCTTCTCCGTACGTCGCCCAGAATGCCTGCGGTTCGGACCAGGCAGGCGCCGGAATGGCGAGCGCCCAGCCTTTCTTATCGATACCGGAAATGCCGCCCATCTCGAGGCCCCACAGTACTCCATCCTGAAGGGTGACGAGGCGTGTCACCGGGCCGGCCGGAGCGGTGGTCCAGCCCGAATTGCGCTTGATGATGCAGATCGCGCCGGCACGGCAAACGAGCTCCGGATCGGCCGAACCGAGCACGCCCCACAGCCCGCCAGGAGTGGGCCCGCCTAGCTGCCCGATCTCTTCTCGCCCATCGCGCCAGCCACTGGGCAGGTGGCGCAGATAGACCGCCCGCTCGCCCTTCTCTCCGCGACGGCTGCCCATGATGCGAGGCTCGTTGTCGCGGCCGAAAAAGATCCCCAATTGGTCGACCTCGGAGGCCTTCGGCCGAAGCATCGCGGGCAGGGGCAACGGCCGTAGACCGCGCGCGTCGCCCACGTAGGGCATGTCCGCGAGCACCGCAATCCGTGTGCCCTCACCCAACGCGATGGCGCTGACCGGAACCGAGAGCAGCTGGCTGACTGTCAACTTCAGCGGCGCGGGTGGTGCCAGCGGTGCAGCACTCAGCGCCGTGGGCGCAGCGACGGCAGGGCTGGCCGGAGCGCTCGCAGGCGGCGCCGGCGCGATACGCTCGTCGGGTGGCGGTTGCTGGATAGCAGGCGCTTGCTGTGCTGCGGCACAGCCAAGGAGCAACAGGCACGAACTACGAATCAGACCCAGCTTCATCGGCACGCGCGAACTTAGCTCAAATTGGGGCAAGCCTCGCACAGAGACGCGAGGCAGCGTGGAGAGCCGTGTTTTCAGCTCAAAGACGCGCAGGAGCTACGCGGAGGACGAGCGTCCGGACTCGGCGAGCACGGCGTCGCAAACAGCGCGAGTTTTTTCCGCGGTCGCCGCCCACGAGTACAGCGCGGCACGAGTGATGCCTTTCGCCGACAGCTCTTGGCGGAGCAGCGGCTCGGTGAGAATGCGCTCGATGCCGCTGGCCAGTTCTTCGGCATCCCCCGGCGTGACGAGCAGCCCCGCGTCCGACATGAATTCGGGCGCGTCGAGCGTCGCCGCCACGACCACCGGTGTGCCGCAGGCCATGGCCTCCAAGGTGGAAAGACCGAAGCCGTAGCGCGACGGAAACACCATCACTGTCGCCGAGGCGTACAGCTCAGCAAGGTCCGCTTCGGGGACGAAACCCAAGAACTCGACGCCGCTGAGCCCGAGCGAGCGACTCGACGCTTCCAGCTGAGCGCGATCGCGGCCCTTGCCGCCAATCACGAGCTCAGCGTCTGGAATGTTCTTCTTGATGCGGGCGAAGGCGCTGAGCAAGACGTCTACCCCCTTGGCACAGCTGACCTCGCCGACGTATAGGATCCGGCGCGCTCTGCGTTCAACCGCTGGCCGCGGATAGTAAGTGGCATGATCCACGCCGTAGTTGACGACGTGGATCTTGGCGGCCAGCGCGCCGTGGGACGCTACGAGCTCGTCCTGCGTGACCCGAAAAGGCACGATGATGGCAGTCGCCCGCTTGATGCAAATCGTGGTGCATATTCTGGCGTACGCGCTCTTCAACGAGGGATTGTAGGCCTTGACCTGAAACGGCAAGAGGTCGTGAATGGTGACCACCACAGGCCGACGTCGGAGCAAAATCGCGGTGGCACCGGCCGGCGTGCTGACCGCGTGATACACGCCGGCCTTCGCGGAAAGGAGATCGAGCACCAAACCGCACAGCTTCTTGCCGGCTGCCCAGGCGCCGGTCGAAGAGCCCTGCTCGACGACGCGCACCCGCGCTCCTCCGCTGAGCGAGCGCAAGTTCTCGATCAGCTCGAAGAGGTAACGATCGACTCCCCTGCCCGAGTCTTTCGTAGGATAGAAGGGGTAGCAGACGAGGCAAAGCTCGTAGCTGGGTCGTTCGCCGTCGCTTGCCATCTCGTCGCTTTCGGGGAGTTTGGGCGGAAGAGCTAGTGGGTTCAAGGGCTTTCCTGGCAGGAAGCCCGGCCGCTACTTGACGAACTGCCTCAATAGCTTGAGGCCGATCAGGCCGAGTAGCACGTCTACGGCCATGGTGACGACTCGAACGGCTAGCGGCAAGATCAGCGAAACGGCGGCCGTCGAAGCGCCGGCCAGCATCGCGTACATGATTCCCTCACGAACCCCGAGGCCACCCGGGGCGAGCACAGCCAAGATCCCGCCGACCTCCGAGAGCAACAGCGACGCCATGATCAGCAGCGCCTCGCGAAGTGCCAGGGTGTACCCGAGCCCGAGGCACAGCAGATACGCTCCGATCCCGAGCAGGAAGCAGGAGGCGAACTGAATCACGTGCAGGCGAAGCATGAGCCGCGCCGGCACGTTCGAGCGCGGTAGGTCTCGCTTGAACACGCGGTTGATCAGGGTGATGAGAAAATTCAAGATCTGCGATTGAAATCGGATCACGCACAAATCGAGCGCGAGCAGCGCCGCCAGTAGAGACAGCGTCGTCGAGAGCGGGATCTCATCCGATGAAAGAAGCAAGTAGGCGAGCCCGAGGATCACCTCCGTGACTATGCCGACGAAGAGGTTGATCAGATTGACGTACACCACCAGTGACTTGGAAATGCCGAGCTTGGTCAGCCAATACATCTGGAGCGCGAGGTTCCAGACCTTGCCAGGAACGTAGCGGGTGAGCCCGCTGGTGTTTACCGTCGCAAAGCTTTGCGCGAAGGTCACCTTGTTGACGGCTGACAACGAGTTGACGGCGACGTGCCAACCGTAGGTCGCCGGAACGTAGCTGGCTGCGATGGCCGCGAACGAGAGCGCCAAGAGCGGGTAGTTGAACTCGAAGTGATGGGCGCGGATCTCGGCCCAGTTGTGCGTGAACGCTCGAAAGAAAAACAGCCCCACGCACAGGAGAACCAGGGCAGAGGCGATAGGCTTGATTGCGCTGCGAAGACGGGGCATTCGGGTCCGTTTCAGAGGCAGTCGTTTCGGACCTGGCCTCGCGGGCTCATGGTCGCGCTCGGGTCACCCGGTAGATCCCCCGCCGATCGATCGAAGTGATGATCAGACGCTTCGCCCGGAGCGCGCGCTCGAGTGGGAGCAATGAGATGCGCTGGAGCCTGGGTTCGAACATGAAGACTTGGAGATCAGCGTCGATGGCGCGCCGCATCGAGCTCGCCGTGCGTTCGGGCTCCGCAACGGTTCCGATGCGCCAGTAGGGCCAGAGCACCTTGTCGTAGGTGATGCTGTAGACCATGGCATCACCTGGGATCTTGTCGGCGAGCGCCGGCACCGCGAGCGACCAGCGCTCGGCAAACTTGTGCAGGATCAAGATCGACGAGCCCTGCTGCTTCAAGATCTCGTATCCGCCGCCGAGCGCCAGCGCGCACACCAGCACTGAGCCGCCCAGGTACACCCTGGGCATACTACATTGACCAAGAAACCAAATCGGCGGCAAGGCGGCGAGCAAGTAAACCGGAGACCAATAGCGCGGCATGCTGTGGTGCATCAGGCCCAGGCGCTCCGACGCACCGTTCAGCTCTTCATCCATGTGCGAGAGCACGAAGCACAACATCACCAACAACCCGAGCGCGTAGAGCACGCGCGAACGTCGTGGTTGGGCGCGTAAAATGGGTACTAATGCCAGCTGTGTCAGCAAGAGCCCAGCCACGGGGCCCATCTCGACCCAATATTTGCGCAGGAAGCGCAGCGCCATCGCCGGCTTGGGCACGCCCATCGGCACCAGCAGTTGCCGTAGTAGCCCGAGCGGGCCGCCTGGGCCGCTCGTGCCTTCGTCGCGCGCAGCGACGATCTGATACGCCGCCAACAGCGGGTGTCCCGTAACTACCCAATTGAGGAATAGATTGAGCGCGACCGCGCTCGCGCCGGCTGAAAAGACCAGCACCGTGATGCGCTTCCATTGCGGGGGGCTGGCGGCGACGCCGAAGAGCAAGGTGACGACCAGCAGGTACGCCGCGTAATCGGGGCGCACCGCCGCGGCCGCGCCTACGCCAAAGATGGCGATGGTCAGGTCCCGCGTTTTCCCGCTCTTGGACCACGACGCCCAGAAGAAGAACGACCAACACACGCAGATGAGCAGCGCGGAGAGATTCATCCAGGGCCGCATCAGCCAGTACAACCCTGGGAAGCCGAGTATCGGCGCGAGGGCGGAAAGCCACTTACGATCGTCAGGCAGCAGCTTGGCCATACCGGCGGCGAAGGCCGCGGCCGCGCTGGCTGGAAGCGCCGGGATCAACAGCAGGCCGAGCAGACGCAGACGAAGCAGCAGGCCGTAGCAATAGATTGCGACCGGCGCGTACGACGGGATCGCGCGGTCACCGACCGAGACCCAGTGACGCGGGTGCGCCAAGTCCTCCGGGTCGGGGAATGGTAGGTTGAGGAACGGACGCCACTGCTTGCGGAGGGTCGCCGCAGCGTACCGATTCAACGCCTCATCCGGCGAGATCAAGACCCGGGAGTTTAGGCCCCACACCAAGAGGATCGTGACGAATACGACCACGAACCAGGCACCGACGATTAGAGCGGGCGCCGAGGGACGCGGCAAAGCGGCCCTGCCCGCGCGCCCCCAGCTCCTCACCGCGCCGCTTGCGGCTTTGGCCAACGTCAAAATTGTCATGGAGAAACGAATCTAGGGTCGTCGACGCGGGCAAGCTCCCACGGGGTACGTCAATCGTCAACGGCTAGCTACGTGACGGACCGCGACTATGCTATCGAGCGCCCGACCTCTGCTCCTCTAAACGCTCAAACGTCTCGTCGCCTCCGTCTTTGACTATGCGCGTTCTGTTCGTCACCCGCAAATATCCGCCCAAAATCGGCGGTATGGAAAGCCTGAGCTACAGCCTGCTGACGGGCTTTCCGGAGCCCAAGACCACGATCACGCTGCGCCGCTCGCAGAAGCATTTGGTTTGGTTTCTGCCCTACGTATTTTGGCGGGTGGCAGTCACTGCTCATCGCTACGACGTCATCCATCTGGGAGACGCGATGCTCAGCGCGGCCGGGTTCCTGCCGCGCCTGTTCGGCAAACCGGTGGCGGTATCGGTGCACGGCCTCGACATGACCTTCGCCCCCTGGCTCTACCAACTCTACCTCAAGTTGTTTTTGCGAGCGGACGCCATCATTGCCAATAGCGCCTCAACGCAACGGATCGCGGAAGCGCGCGGTCTAGAGCGCGTGTGCGCGATCTCGATCGGCGTTCCCGAACGCTACTTTGCCGTCTCGAGCACGCTGAATCGGGACGCAGAGCTCGAACGGAGGCGCGCCGGACGCGTCGCGCTGCTCACCGTGGGCCGCTTGGTGCCTCGCAAGGGCGCAGCCTGGTTCGTGCGGCACGTGCTGCCGAAGCTGCCTGCGGTCCTCTACGTCGTGGTGGGCGTTGGCCCGGAGCACGACGAAATACTAAGAGCCGCGGCCGAAGCAGGCACGAGCGATCGGCTTTGGCTCGTGGGCAGCGTGAGCGACGCGCGCTTGCTGGATATCCTGGGCACGAGTGACGTCTTCGTGATGCCCAACGTCGCGGTGCCGGGCAACGTCGAGGGCTTCGGCATCGTGGCGATCGAGGCCTCCGCCAGCGGGTTGCCGGTCGTCGCGGCGCGCTTGGAGGGGATCCCCGACGCGATCGCGGACGGTGAGAATGGCACGCTCGTGCCGCCAGGAGATGCAGACGCCTTCGTGGCCGCGCTGCAAGGCCTCGTCGCCGATGCCTCGGAACGAACGAAGCGCGGCGAGCAAGGTCGTGCCTACACCAAGAGGCACTACTCGTGGCCACGGCTCATCGAGCAGTACGCAGCGCTCTTCCGCGGCCTCTCGTCTCGATAGGCGTGGGGCGCGATCGACGTCAGCGCGCGAGCAACGCCTTCCGCAGCAGGACCTGCCCGTGGTCCCGAGAGAGCTCGAGATAGCCTGCGCGCAGATAGAAAGCGTGCGCGCGTTGATTCGCGAGCTCGGTATCGACGAAGCTGGCCGAGCAGCCTTGGCTCACGAACCAGGCCTCGAGCTCGGCCAAGAGCTCGCTCCCTCGCCGAGTCCGAGCCGTGGGCACGATGGCGCTGGCCACGCCGAGGGTCAGCACATAGCCGATCCCCTCACGCGGGATCAGCGGCTCCCAGCGTCGACGCGCGAGCACGTGCCTGGGCATCGTCGCGGCGCGTAGCGCCAAGCGCGCGAAGGCCGCTTTGGGCAGGCAACGCCGCGTGTGCAGCTCCGTCTCGCGGTAGCGCACGGTGCCTGCAGCGAAGGCGCCGTGCTCGGGCGCGCCTTCGGGCCCCGGCTCCCAGATCACTCGCGCCGCCGCGTCACGAAATAGCCCCGCGTAGAGCGCCTCCAGCACGGCAAGCCCGGCACGCGAAGATGCGGTGTCGGGCAAACAAAGCCGATGGCAACGCGCTAGCGCGACGAGTTCGATTTGCCGGGGTTCAATATCAGGCGGCCGACTAGCCATAGGTATTTCACTCCGCGGCGCAGCAAAGGCACGAGGCTCGCGCCCGTCTTGGACTCGCCAGAGAACCGAGGCGGCGACTCGTAATAGACTTCCCGCAAATCGACGCCGCGACGAGTCAGGTAAAATACGAGCTCGATGAAGTATTCGCCGTAGTCGCCCGTCAGTTGGTGGTTGGCGAGGAGAGCCCGCCGGCAGACGATGAAGCCACTCGTGTAATCGGTGATCTTCAGGCGCAAAATGTGATTGACCGAGAAGTTGAGGACGGCGGAAAGCCCGGCCGCGAGCATCTCGCCCTTGGGCAGACGGCTGGCGAACGACTCGGCCGCATCCGCGTAGCGAGTGCCGATGCAGCAGCCGGAGATCTGCGCGACATCGTACAGCTTTCGCATCACCTCCGGCGGGTGCGAATGATCCGCGTCCATCCAAGCCACGTAGGTGGTGCTGGCTGCATCGATGCCGGCCTGAATCGAGTCCGTGAGGCAAGGAGTGACGTGGCGTGCAATGAGCCGCACCCGAGCGTCGTGGTCAGCAATTTTTCGGACCAGCTCGGGGGTGCCGTCCGATGAATTGTCGTCGACGACGATCACCTGGCAGCCGGGCAACGCTCGGCCCAGGTCACGGATCAGCGACTCGAGATTGCCGGCCTCGTTGAGCGTCGGCAAAATCACGGTCAAATCAGAAAATTGCTCACCAGACATCAAACTACTATTTTCGTTTCAATTCAAAGCGCCGGCTGAGCCGACCGCAGTGCGCGTGACCGAATGTCCGCGAGCCAACACAGGCCGCCGATAGTACCGAGCAGCGCGAGCGCCGAGGTGACCACCCAGAAAATCGAAATTGGCAGGCGCGCACGCAGCACGACGCGATCGATGGTCTCGTTCGTCGGGTTCTCCAGCACGAGTAGGTTCCCCGAGGGCTGCACGGTGACGCCTGCGTTCGGAGGGACCGTCGTGACCGAGAGCCCGAACTCTGGCTGCTGCACACGTAAGAACGAACGACTGCGCGGAGGCAAGTCTCGAATCTTCACGCTCAGGTGCCTGGTGGAGATTTGGCGTTGCTTCAAGCCACCGGTGTTCCATTTCGCATGACCGTCGAACAAAATGGGCAACGCGCGCTGCGCTACCCAAAGCTCTGGATCTTCCTCGTTGCCCACCACCAGAAAGCCGTCCGTATAGCCAGTCCCCGTCAAGATGTCGCGCTTGCCCCGGTAGCGCCGCAGCTTGTCGAAGGAATGCACTTTCGACGCACTCTCGCGCTCTTCTGCGGAGCGCTCGAGCGGGTTCATCGGCGTATCGCTGACGACGTCCTCGCCAATTCGACCTGCCGCGTGCGTCCACCAGAGCGCGGAGCCGAGCATGATCGCCACGCTCACGAGCGAGCTCGGCAAGGCAGCGCGCTTGAAACGCGCAAACAGGGCGTCGGCCCCGAGCGCTGCGAACACGGAGAGCGCAAACGTCGACATGCCCAGGCAGCGCTGCGCGACCCGAAAATTGCCGCCATTCATGCGCCGAAATGCTTCCCAGGCCGGAGACCAACTGGTCAGCAAGAGCCCGAGCAAGAGCGCGATCAACGCGAACAGCCCAATCCGGCGCTTGGATTTGGAGAGCGCCGCTGCGGCCAGGCCAAGCACGGCGAACAGCGTGCCGATCGGCGGGAGCGCGGTGGCAGACTCTTCGACGAAGTAGCCACGGAGGCGTTTGCCCGCGGCGCCGGCACCTGCGATGCGCACGCGATGGATGATCGAATAGTCGAACAGTTGCTCGATGCTCGACCACAGCGGAAGTACGCCGTAGTCACCCACGAGCCGTTGCATCGGGAACTTGAGCCAAGCGGCGAGCTTGAAGCTGTTCATCAGCACGGCGAGCGTGCAGGAGAGCGCAAACAGCCCGACGATTTTGCGAAACTCCCGCAGGTTCGGCCGTTGAAACCAGAGCTCCAAGAGCACGTACAGCGGCACCATCGGCACGAACAGATACGTGAAGGAGTGGAACGTGGGGCCGAGCATCAAGATGCCCAGGGCCAGCGCAAACCACAACGAGCTGTGCAAGCTGCGCTCGCTGAGCACGCGATCCGCTGCCCAAAGCAAGAGCGGCAAGCCGAGGTGCCACAGGAACATGTCGTTGCCGATGGCGACACGCCAAAGGATGCCGAGGCTCGTAACGCTGGCGACCGCGCCGACCAGCGCCGCTTCGAGACTCACTCGCCGACGCATCCAACCGACGAAGGCGTACACCCCGACGACGCCCCACAGGGCCTCCAGCAAGCGCAAGCCGATACTGGGGCCGGCGAGTAGGATGAGCGGCACGGCCGGGGAGAAGAGGTTGCTCTGCGGATCTTGGATGAAGTAAGCGCCGCCGTTGAAAACGAACGAAAAGTAAGGAAACTCCCCGAACTGACGGATCCCCGTATAGATCACGTCGGCGTGCGTCTCGGAGATGAACCAATCCCAAGCTTGGCAATGCAGCGAGAGCCAGAACAGGACCGCGCCGGTACAGAGCGCTACAATCCCGAGCCCGTAGCGCTGCCAGTCGATCCGTCGCTCGGTCATTCGAGGCGATGCGATAGCATGTGCGCCCTCGCCGAGCATGGCCTTTGTGCTGGCGCTATGGGCTCGCAGTGACGACGAAGACCGCAGTCCAAGTGTCCAAGCCAAGCGGTTTGTCGGTCATGAACTCGGCCGAGTCCTTCAGCTCTAGCCCGGAAGATTGCAGCAGCAATTCGACCTCCGGCGAAAAAAGGTACCTCATCGTGTGCGTCTCGCGCAGCTCTTCCACGGCGCCGCTTTGCTTGTCCGTGATCAGCACGTGATAGTTCACGTCCACGCAGTTCCGATTCGGGTGAAGCGCGGGCTCTGCCTTGCGAACGACCGCGATTCGTTCGTCCTCCAGGTGGCGCGTCCGGGCAGTGGGGCGCTCGCTCAGGACGGTCGGGCCGTACCAGCAATCGAAGATCGCCACGCCGCCCGGCAGCAGGTGCTCCCTGACGGTGAGCAACGCGGCCTTGAGATCGTCATTGCTGGTTTGGTAGCTCATCACGTGAAACAGCGAGACCACCACGTCGAACTTTTGACCCGTGCGCACGCTGCGCACGTCGCCCTCTAGAAATGTCGGCGCCGCGCCGGAAGAGGCGAAGCGCGCGGCGCTCGCAGGTGTTGCCGAAGCCAGCTGCGCCTTGGCCGCTTTCAGCATGTCCGGCGAGCGATCGATGCCCGTCATGCGATAGCCGCTTTCGGCGAGCAGCAGCGCATGACGGCCCGTGCCACAGCCCAAGTCCAAGACCGAGCGGGCGAGCGGGTGGTGACGCTCGATCAGCGAGCGTACGTAGGCCGCCTCGCCTGCGTAGTCCTTGTCCTTGTACAGCAGGTCGTAATACTGCGAATAAGCGCCGAAGACGGACATCTTGGATTTTCTGGAGTTTCGGGCGTTCTGGCGTCACTCGCTGCACGGCGTGGCGCCGCGCGCGCGAACATACTGCGTATTTCGGCCTAGACCGTAGCATAGGTTCGCCCATTCGGACGGGCGCCCCCTGTTTGACGCTCACGAGGTCGCGTGATATCCGCTCGCTCAATGTCCGAAGCTCGGGTCAAACGCGCGCTCATTACGGGGATCACGGGCCAAGACGGCTCTTACTTGCTCGAGCTCTTGCTCAGCAAAGGCTACGAGGTCCACGGCGTCGTCCGTCGCTCGAGCTCGTTCAACCGCGGGCGCATCGACGCGGTGCATTCCGACCCGGCTTACGAGGACCGCTTTCACCTGCACTACGGCGACATGTTGGACACCAACAACCTGAACCGCTTGGTGGCCAAGGTGCAGCCGACCGAGATCTACAACTTGGCCGCGCAGAGCCACGTCAAGGTCTCCTTCGAGATGCCCGAGTACACCGCTCAGGTCGACGCCGTGGGCACCTTGCGCTTGCTCGACGCGCTGCGCGAAACCGGAGTGAAGGCGCGCTTCTATCAAGCATCGACCAGCGAGCTGTTCGGCAAGGTGCAAGCGGTCCCGCAGAGCGAGACCACCCCTTTCTACCCGCGCAGCCCGTATGGCGTGGCCAAGCTGTACTCCTACTGGCTCACGGTCAACTACCGCGAAGCCTACGATCTCTACGCGGTGAACGGCATCCTGTTCAATCACGAGTCACCGCGCCGTGGGGAGAGCTTCGTGACGCGCAAGATCACGCTCGGAGCCGCGAAAATCAAGCTCGGCAAGCTCGACACGCTGCGCCTCGGCAATCTGAGCGCGCAGCGTGATTGGGGCTACGCCCCCGAGTACGTGGAGGGCATGTGGCTCGCGCTGCAACAGCCGACGCCGGACGACTACGTGCTGGCGACTGGCGAGTGCCACACCGTGCGTGAGTTCTGCGAGCTCACCTTCAAAGCGCTCGACATCGAGCTGCGCTGGGAGGGCGAAGCCGAGAACGAACGCGGGATCGACGTCGCCACCGGCGCCGTGCGGGTCGCGGTCGATCCCAGCTATTACCGACCGACCGAGGTCGATCTGCTGCTGGGCGACGCCAGCAAGGCCAAGAAGCTCCTCGGCTGGTCACCGAAGACCACCTTCAAGGAGCTCGTGACGCTGATGGCCACGGCCGATTTCCAGGCGCTCCGCGACGACGCGAAGACGCCCAAGATGTTCTACTGAGTACGCAGCGCGAGCAGCGCGCTGCTGATACGCTCGATCTGAGCGTCAGTGAGGCCCGAGCTCGAGGGTAGGTAGAGCCCGCGCCGCGCTAGGTCGTCGGTCACTGGGTAATCACCCGAGACATCGCAGCCAAACTTCTGCAGGGCCGGCTGGCGATGCATGGACACGAAGAACGAGCGGGTCTCGATGCCCACGGCCTTGAGCGCGACCATCACCTGATCGCGGCTGATGCCGAAATCGTCACCGATCAAAATCGAGTACATCCAGTACGAGTTGGTGGTCCAGGGCAGCTCGGGCGGCGTGGTGATGCCGCGCTGTCCGGCGAGCAGCGCGTTGTAGCGCACCGCGTTCGAGCGCCGGCACTCCAAGTAGAAGTCCGCGCGCTCGAGCTGCGCCAGACCGATCGCCGCCAGCACGTTGGACATGCGATAGTTGAAGCCGATGTCTTCGTGGACGTAGCGCCGCGAGCCATCCAGCGGAAAGCACAGGTTCTTGAAGTAGCGCAAGCGCTCGATGAAGCGCTCGTCTCGCACCACGACCATGCCGCCTTCACCGGTGGTGATCAGCTTGTTCGCAAAGAAGCTGAAGCAGCTCATGTCGCCGATGCTCCCGCACAGACGACCGTTGTAGCGAGAGCCGATCGCCTCGGCCGCGTCCTCGAGCACGAGCAGGCCGAATTTGTCGGCGATGCGCTGCACCGCGTCCATGTCGCAGCTGTGGCCGTAGACGTGAACCGGCATGATGGCGCGGGTTTTCGGCGTGATCTTGGCCTCGATCAGGCTCGGATCCAGGTTCCAATTCGAGGCGTCTGCGTCCACGAATACGGGCTTGGCGCCCGTGTAGCAAACGGCCATCGCCGATGCGATCATCGTGAACGCGGGGATGATCACCTCATCGCCCGCGCCGATTCCGGCGGCGACCAGGGCCAGATGCAGAGCGGTAGTGCCGGAGGTGGTGGTCGTCGCGTAGGGCACACCCAAGTATTTCGCGAACTGTGCTTCGAACTCGGCGACGTAGCTGCCGCTCGAAGAAATCCAACCGCCCGAAACGGCTTTGGTCACGTACTCGAGTTCGCGACCACCGAGCAGCGGTTCGCACACCGGAATGAAGTCGCTCGCACTCATGCTCCGAATACCACCTTGTCTTTGACTTTTCCGTCGTACGGGCCGAGCTTGAGCTCGACGATCTTCGTTTCGGCCTGAATGT
>Ga0247760_1000397_pt1 | contig 48027 bp, 22 predicted proteins | sample UWRJL171409R4_FD_179936 | JGI IMG/M metagenome (GOLD analysis project Ga0247760, IMG submission 179936) | Plant litter microbial communities from Arlington Agricultural Research Station in Wisconsin, United States - UWRJ-L171-409R-4 | ecosystem: Environmental > Terrestrial > Plant litter >...
AACACAACCTCACCGAGAAAGCTGTCAGCTTATATAAGCAATTGGAGCCATTCGCGGATGTAGCCGGCTTGGCAATAGGGGACCCTGCAGGCCAGAGATTCTCTTCCACAGAACAACAACAATACACAACAATCACCACAATTGGCCATGAGTGCTAGATTCTGACAAAAGCCCACCAGGTATCCATGATGGGCAACGTCTTCCGCGAAGCGCAAAGCGTGATTGTATATTTGGGGCCGGCTGCTGATAACAGCGAGGTGGGCATGGACTTGATCGCTGACGCGGAAACCTTGCGCGCCAAAACGGAAAATCGACAACTAAGTGATTTTGAGCTCTCGGCGCTCATACCGACCGCGTACCGCTCGTATTGGAATAGGGTGTGGATCATGCAGGAGTTTTTTCTTGCGAAGCGGCTGGAGGTGCGCTGCGGGAGTACGATTGCGGACTATGATGGTGCGTTTCAAAAAAATTTAGAGCTCATGTCGTTGCCAAAGTCACAGTTCCGGGATGAGGAGTGGAAGAGGGGGCCGAATTCTCCGCCGGCGCATACGCACATGTTTGCGAGGATGGTTCCTGGGGCGGTGATGGAGGCGAGTTCGATTATGCATAATATGCATTTGTTTTCGCGGTGGATGAGGAGCTGCAGAGGGATATGGCGCGGTTCATGTATATCAAGAATAAGGACTTAGACTTGGAGGAGGAGTTGGGGATAGAATATAGCAACGAGATGTACACGAAAAGTTGTCGGTAGAAGAGCATCGAGAGATGAGAGCGATAATGGAACTCGGGAAACTTGCAGCAGAGCGGGGTAGTTCGGTAGACGGGAGGCTAATGTATCAAGCTTTTAGGAGTCTGTTGCTGGAAATTCCATACCCGTTTGAAAGGGCCAAGGAATGACTAGATTTGGAGGGGTATTGTTTAACTGCAAGCCCATATTCTCAAATATCAACAAAGGCTTTCTGAAATCAATATAAAGGACACCTCCCGCCCAACAACCATCACCCAACCAATCGAATACTTTCCTGTTGCGACAGGGGTAATTCTTCTGGTAAAGAGAAGTAGAAAACGTTCTCATATGTCTTTGAACCTTACCGTCGTCCCCTCACTAATCATCTTACCACTCGCCATAAACCCCATTCTCCAGCTAGTCAAGACAGCTGCCGACCAGACGTTGCGAGTGCCCGGGAGGAATTCATAACATCAGCGGAGGGTTGTTAGTAGGAGCCATGGGCACTCCGAGATTCAGGAGAAGGGCCGTAAGCGGATGACTTGAAATGGAACTTAAGAATTAAGTACCACCATCTGACATTGAGGCTTCTTCCGTGTGCGTGGAGGTGGTCGGCACTCCGGGCAAAAACATCCCAAGTTCTCGATTCGCATCTGGCCGGCTCCAAAATTTCCATCTACCTTTGGAGGGAATCAGAACCGGCACATCCATGATGCTAGGAAGACTTCTTCTTCGTGTACCCCAGGTAGCTGCTAGTGAGATGACTGAGTCGCCATCGCGATACACTCTCTCGAATTCCTCTACGGCGACAACAGAAGATATCCGATGGAGGAGGGGCGTTCCAGCGAGGTCGTGGAGGAGAGATTGGAAACCGTTCATCTCAGGAGGCTGTAGCCGCTGCAATAATAGTTTTGCCAATTCCTTCAGTACTGCCTGCGGTTCATGGTCGAGAGGCCCTTGGCCACCTTCGCAGCCGCAGAGTTCGAGCGTTTCCAAGAAGGCTTTCCCCAGCCCGGCAAGATTATGATCAAGGTGCCCGCCTTGTAATATGCACTCAAGGTAAATGCCAAAGTGGTGGTTGTCCTGGGCCCAGAAAAGCCAGTCGCCCTGGTAATTTTCTGGCCACCTCGCCGCGACATGTTCAGGAGGGTCGTGCAAAAGGGATCGGAAGATTCCGTACGCTTCACCGCACGGCGCAGGCCAGAAACGAGCCGTGTGCCATATCCAATGTTCGTGGGTATAGTCCGAGAACACCAACAGCTCTGCTACGTTGACCTTGGGCTCGAGATAGCGCTGAAGAATCTGCCCGATGTCAACCTCCTGCTGTGTTGATACGCGTCTTCGCTTGATGGCTGTGATGACGGTCGATACGACGCTCGCCTCTGTGCCAGCGGGCCGGGTTACCTGCTTGGTAAGCTGACCGGCGTCCACGAGCACCTTTGACGTCGCCACCATTGTGGTGTCGAATATGCTGTACCTCAAGTATGTCACGCACACCATACCCAAGTAAATGTCGGCCTCGCTTATGCGAAACTTGTAGGCACTGGCACCGGCACTGGCACCGGCACCGGCACCGGCATTGGCACCGGCACTGGCACTGGCACCATCGGCATCGTCTCGGCGAGTGGGCGCAGCCGCCACTTCTAGGTGTTGCTGGACGCTCTGGTGGATGAAACGGACGGTGTCATCCTCTTCATCGACTTCGAGGAGACAGCCACCGCACAGCGCTATGATGGCCTCTCCGTCTTTGGGAAGGTTCATCGGGTCCCAGTCGAGAATGCCTGGTTGGACATGAAGAGCGATTCGCAGCTCGGCAACCGTCAACGGCCGTCGCGCCGCAGCGATGAGCTGGAAAATAGTCTTGCCGTACCTGCGATCGGCAATTCTCTCGAGAGCCCTATCGAATACCTCGGAGAGATCCTTGGGTGGGTTTTCTAGGAGCCGCAGGATGTCCGAGTCCGTAAGGAGCGTGTTTCCATGGAGGGGGAACAGGGTTTCAATTTGCAAAGCAACCCAGAGATACCTGGTACAATTGTCAGCTTCGTGGAGGATGACCAAGATGCGGGGATCCAAGTTGGGGAGACCTACATTCCCTCGGAAGCCCCTACCAACACGTCCTTGACAATCTCCTCGAGGGACACGTCCAGCCGGCGCACGTGTCTGCGTCGCTCGAATTCGGCCTCGACAAAGCCTTTCATCTCGGCGAGCATGGGTGGGGATGACATGCTGACCTGATGCTCGATACGGGGGAAGATGGATGAGACGATGCGGGAGACTGGCGCATCGGTACGGGTGGAACAGCACAGGTGGACGAGACACACCTCGGAGATGGACTTGAGGGCCCCAAGAATTGCGGCGACAACTTCTCCTTGGCACTCATCCAGGGCATCCAGTATCAGGAACATGGACCTGTCTCGAGGCAAAGTGCGCCGCAAGACGCTGATTGCTTCGTCATGCAGCGACGGACACGCAGCACGTTGGAGGTAGAGGTCCATGTCGGCTACCGTCTCGCTCTCTGGCTCCAGGTATGCGAGAATCTGTTGAATGATGCTTCCCATTATGCAGTCGTACGTGTTCGAGTCAGCATGGTCGTGGTTGCAAAAATGATACGTGACGATAGGTTTCATGTTGCCGCCGCCTTGTGGTAGGCGGTACAGCTCGGCCACAACGTTAGCGAGGAGCACCGTCTTGCCGCTTCCCAGCTTTCCGTGAATCCAAAGCATCGTGGAAGCTGTTGAACTTTTCCAATCCTGGTAAGCTTGCTCCTGGAAAAGCCACTCTGTCGTTCCCTTCTTGCGTTGCCTCCGCCAGGCCGCGACACGCTCTGGCTGCCGCGAATGGAGCTTTTCTTGCACCCGAATGCTACGGATCATAATAGAGTGCTGTTTCTTTTCCTCGGATGGAACCCATTGGACAAGTGTGCGGCCTATCTTGGCTACCGCGTCCGCCGAGTTGGCCTGGCGTCGGCTTAAGAGGACCATGACTTGTCTGTCAATTGCGGTGCCCCAACGCGCCAGCTCCGCTTCGAATTGACTGGCCTCGGTGTCGAAAAAGGCAATAAATGGACACGTGAGTTGCAAGATAGCTGGTTTTTCCAGCGCCTTGGCAATCTTTGCGCAGAAGCCGACCAAAGTGATGAGATATTCGCACATTAGGTCGCGCAGCTCCTTGGAGTCTGGAAATACCTGAACGAGATCTTTTGTGATGTTTGATGATTTGCCAATCTTGAGAAATAAGTCGGAGACGCGCTGAAAGAAACGCAGGGAGCCAACGGCGATCTATTTGTTACCCGGGAACGTCAGTTGTGGAGGCTGGAGCAGCACGACACCCGCTGCTCACGCTACCGGGCACTTAACAACATACCCCGAGAGTCAATTTAACGGCCGTCCACACGCCGCTCGCAATGAGGTTCTGCGACGACCCGACCAGGAAGTCGCCGATGCGAGCGAGCCTTTGCACCTTCTCGAGGAACAACGCCATGTTCGTGGCGTACGGTCGCCAGGCCTTGTGCGTTCGCAATCCATCTCGATTGACCTCTTCGGTCAACCTGACGACGTCGTCGGGCGTGGGTGGCGACGTGGTCCGGAGCGACTTGAACTCTCGCGATCGAGATTCACCGAGACCGGCGCAAAACTCGGAGAGTGCCTGAGCGAGTCTGATCTCAGGCTTCAGCTTCGCAGCTTGGCCGAGCGCCTTCGACATGATAACGTGGGTCAGATGCTGATGATCAATGGCTATTGAGATGGGGAATAAAATATCGGATTGTTGAAGGCTGCCTATTTTCAGCTTGGGCTTGGCGAAGCCCAGCCAAAGGCCGGGTTGCGGCCGGCAAGATAATAACTGACCAATTAGAATTGCTTCGCGCGGCCCGAGCTCGGCAAATACCTCTCTGGAGTATGGGAAGCCACCTACCGGAGGGCTTGTTATTCCAGGTGACCCACGTGCGTCCGAGGAACGTAAACAACCAAGCCCCTTCGACAGCGAGACTCAAGGTTACGTCCCTTCTCGCAAGACACCCAGCACAAGCCAAGGCGCCGACGCGGTCGTGGTCTTCCGTCCCACTGGATCGCGGCACCACTGTCTCCTTTGCAGAGGTGCTGCATATGTGCACCGGGCAAGGCTGGTCAAGATGCAATGAATTCTCACTCATCAGTTCCTCGGCCGACCTGGCCACGAGCAACGCATTTGGCTAGGGCTTCAATGGACGACTCACCGTTAAAGGCTTGGTTGGAGACTTCAAGATCGGCTTCCACTGCATGAAAGACTGCCTCGTCTTCCTGCTGTGCGGGGTGATCTTTATCGAGGGCCAAGGCGCCTTCGGCGACGAAGGGTGCGCGTACGTAGTTAAGGACGAGAAGGTGATCGGCCTGGGCGGAGCTACAAACATCTTCATCATGGAAGAGGGGGAGATGAAGGGGGCCTGCGCCGAAGAGACCCGGAAGCAGGCTGAGAAGATTCGAAGGCAAATGGAGGCGAGTGAGAGGAAGAGAAACTCGGCTCGGTATAAGGTTTTGACGAAGCTGAGAGGGGGGAGAGGGAAGGAAGATAGGGAGACGGGGTGTGAGGTGCAACAGGTGGAGAGGGGGGTATGGTTTTCTAATTGGTAAGCTATATCGTCTAGGTGGAGAAGGGACACATTGGTGGTCTGTTGGTGTTTTTAGCTGAATAATACGATGATGAACTCGGGTTCGAAAATTCGTAATCAGACCTCTTTAACTGCCTCCTGACTGGTAGTATGTACTCCAAGTCCTCCCTTGAGCCCTCGAAGCCTCTTGAGCTTATTCTTGCGGGACTGGCTTAAGGGCTTCAGTTGCGTTCCATCTTAACAGGAGGACCAAGGCTTATATTCGCCCTTCGTGCAGCAGGTAAATAATCCAGCAAGGACACACAAGATAAGGAATTTCCGCCGGTAAGAGAGCGCACATTTATCAAGGAGGCTCGGAGACTCACCGACAGCCATGACGACATCGCACCCGTGTCCTCACTTCCCGATCCGGAAGCGTCTGGGAAGTCTGGAATTGAACGCTCGCGATTCCCTGGCACCAGCACAGCCACAACGATGGAGACACCGCTGAGGGCGTTTATGCATTGCCAATCAAGAGCCCTGATTCGCCTCGACCAAAAAAAAAAAAAGCTTGTCTTCGTGGAGGCGCACGCCAAAGGCAGCAGTAGTTCCTCCGCGTTGGGTGTGGCATCGTGTATGGGTGTCTGACGGCTTGGCGCCGCTCTTAAAGGGCTGGATTAAAGGCCCTTACACCTTCCTGGCTGCTTCGCAGCCGGTTTCTGTTTTCCGTCCTCACCTTTCCTTGTCCCTTTTGTTCGTTCTGTCCTCAAATTTAATTCATTCTAGTCCTTTTTCGTCAATCGCGCTTGTACCTTCGTTAATTTTTTTCGGTATTGTTTCCTGAGGCAGAGATTCTCGAATTTCGAACCATCATTGAATTGTGTTTGTCACCTATCACGCCTGTATCTTGAACCCTAACCCTAACTACGTGTAAGTATTGCACAAAGGCTTAGGAGATTTGTTGTGTATTGTCAGCCACGAGAGAGATATTAATGGAGAGCTAGGTCACCGAGCGCGCGACATGTCGTTCTAGGGGCCAGGATATTCTGTCTAGGCGAGCCTGCCTCATGCAGGAGGCCCAGGCGCTCAGAGAGAATGTCGCCAAGGACTAAGCACAGCTGCGGGAGCTGGAGCAAAAGTTGGACTCCCCTGCGGTCGATCTTGGAGCGTCAGCCTCGACATCTCTTAATCTAGGATGGGCTTCCCCGGAGCGAAATCGCTATTATGGTTGGAGCCGCGACAGTTACGCTCGCGCTGGACCCTTCGGCGACTTAAATTCCGGAATCTCAGACGACGAGCTGCTTGAGACATCGGACGCGCACTTGGCCTCGGCTTGACTGAGGAACGACACGTCTGATTTCTGGCAGCCCTGCCGTAATGCGCCACCCCCCGCATCTCGACAGCGACTTGCCTCGCGCCTCTCATATCCGTCCCCACCAGTGCTGGGACCGACTGAAGGAAGAAATTACTACCAATCCAGATATACGAGATCGCCACCCCCATTCAACCAATCCACTAGCGTATACATGGGAAATCCGACACTGGGGCTTCGACTACCCAGTCCTTGGCTCGCTGACGATCGCCCCTCTTGGTCCCGCACGAGCTGAGCCAGCTGGACCCAAGGAGAACAAGAAGTGTCCCGATAAAGGTGATTAGCTTGATAACCCTATCAGCCGGTCACCGGAGCTCACATGGGTGATGCATATCTTGCTTCATGACCAAAGCCAGCTCCTTAACGCCATTCGTGATCGACCGCCAATACAACCCCCGGTAGCGACTCTATTGGCTTCGATTTTTCACTTCTTCGCACCACCGATCCTTAGTTTGGCGTAGGACCGTAGGACTCAAGAACAGCCCTCCCTCGGTTCTGGCTGGACGTGTCCATCATGGCCTTTGCAGTCCTTGCAAGGTGGGAAAGGTCATGGCCAGTGCGCCCGATGTACCGGACGTCGACGTCAACACCCGGAGGGTGAAGGCTCTACATCTCGCCGCTTCGACCAGACAATCAACTACCTTTTCACGGCTTCTCGACCGGTGCGGTCCCACCGCAGAACTCGACACGAATATGCGCCATTTCCTCAACGACCCTGGCCAGGTGGGTGTTTTGTCCGGTACAGAGGAGTACCTCTCGCCGACAGAACATAGACGGTTTACCAAGCTTACGGATTCAAATGGAGCTCCCACCAAGGATATCCAAGACGACGGTATCGGCGACGGCATCAAAGACGATAGAATCAATAACGATGGCACCAACGACGGCGGTATCAACGAGCACGGCACCATCCCCAACGGAACGGCGTATTCTTCAGCAATGATCAACCCAGTCTGTCGCGACCAGAACGCCATGCGATGGTGGCCCTTTACTACTTCCTAGGCAATTGTCCAGAGTCTTCGTCAGCTGCCTGTTTCTCTATCTACTACTCGAGGGGATATGACTAGAAGATTAATGGTTACAGTTCAGTAGATAGCCTACGCGAATATAACCTGGTCACCTCGTTAAAAGGACCCAGCTCGGAACTTTAACCCAGCAGCCGTCTTCGGACACCCAGCAAAACAAACAACTAGCAGCAACCACCGGAAACCACCAGCAGCCACCATTGAATGTCTTTCCAGACCCGAAGACCCAAAATGAGCCAATACGCCCAGGTTTATTAGCCCTATTTTCTCCACGTTCAGGGGCGAGCGTTTGTCGCCCTTAAAATCTCTCCGCCACCAACGACTTCACCCTCCATGCTCGGATCACAAAAGAATATGGGGATAGTTCCCGACAACTTCTGGGCCCCTTATGCTATCCCAGAAGCACAGCCGCCGTTTCCGCCGCTCCCACCCGTCGCCCCATTGCCAGCGCCATTCCAGAACCCCGCGGCGGACTTCGCGACCGACCCCCCTCTCGCCGCCCAACGACTTTATTCCCCTTGATGACTGGTCGATTCCAATGGTAGGCGCAGTAGATGCGGATCCTCTTAACTCTTTCACAGAAAAGGATTATTGTTCCTCCTCGGTCCCATCAGGTACGCCGACTCCCGAGAGTGCCTCCTCCCCTCTTCCACTCCCTGCCCCCAGAGTTGAGTCTGCAAATACCCTCTCAGGACATCCAAAAGCGTCACCCATCTTCCAGACATGAATTCCACCAAGGCAATACTCTGTAGTCGCCTCCTCGTGAGTCCCAACCCCATGCCTACCTTACCTCAACGTGCCACCCAGCCCAACGCAAAATTCTAACCGCCCAATCCGCCCAGCAGACCACACCACGATGCCCATAACCTACAGTTTCCCCTCTGCGACAAGGTGACTAATTCGAAAAGGCGATCACTGCATCGCCACCTCTGAGCAAGCCACCCGGATTACGCCAGGGAGAATAATATCCCTTCCGAGGCTGCAAGGTGTTACGTATACAGGACGAGCATAAGGAGGGATAATCTGAAAAGGCATCTGAGAAGGCATAGGAGACAGGTTTAGAGAAGGTTAGTTCGGCGATTCTATTTCTCTCTTTTCATTCCGGGTTGATATGGGGGGAGGGCTGGAGTTTTGTGGCTTTCGGGACCGTAAGTCTGTGCGTGGTTGGTTGCTTTCTGGCTTATAGATTTTGGTTATGTTTTCCTTTTGTTTTTTTGCTAGTTGCTATTTTGTTTTATGCATATTATGTCATTAGTATTTTCTACTTGTTCGTTCCAATGACGTGTAGACTACATGTACCTTGCCTAGGTACCTAAACAAGTCGTCCATGAATGAATCTGAAATCACGAATTTATAATCAACGAAACTATCCCACCACCAGATACTTAGAATCCAAGAGCGAGGGGAGAATGCCTACCTACTTACCTATCCTCAAACACTAGCAAAAAACATCTGTAACAAACCCTCCAGAACCAAAACCGCTAGAGGATCATCTTTAGTATGCCTGATTGCATGAACTAGACTGCGCATGTGTGGTTGATCAACGGTTTGATCGTCCGGCACTTCCAGCACAGCTACTGGTAGTTCAGCTGAGCAGAACGTACAAGTATATAGGCTCTCTGGCTCCGCCAGAGGAGTCAACCGAAGAACAAGTAATTCAATTAAGCAGTTGCAACCCCTTACAATTCCTGAGATTCCAAAGTGCATCGCGTTTCTGACATGTCCCAATTCTAGGCCCTTCGGCTAAAACTGCACCTTCTCGGAAGGCTGTGCTGTTCAATGGGCAGATATTAGCCGAAGCTGAGCAGGGGCTAATCTGGACTGATCAAGCGTGGCGAAGAGTCACGTGACTATGAGCATGGGTGGCGTCGATTTTAGGGTAGTGAAACAGCGAGTTCACGACCCTAAAATCGACACCATAAATTTCCCTTTCCTTCTTCGGAACTGAGCGGTTTCCGCCTGACCCATTACTTTACAAACTTACAGGTAAAGGAAAGCTATTTAAGTGGACTAATAGATAATAAAAGGTATTTAAAGACTTTAAATATACCTTCGTTACAGTATTAGTCCTAACCCTCCCTGATTTCTTAAAACCCTTCTGAGTCAAAATAGACTCCTTAGAATTTATAATCAGTAGAGAACTTAACTAAGTCTAGGATAACAGGAAGTATTACTTAGCTACCTTGTTATTAAAAGGGATCTACAGCTTAGCCTTACAGTACCTAATCTATAATAAGGAACTGATAGTAATTATTTAATGCTTTACTAAGTGAGCACTGTACTTAAGTAGTATAAAGGAACTAATTTAAGTCTTTTCAGATTATAATAACTTCCAGTACTTTTTAATAAAGGAACTTAACCTTTAATAAATATAATAAGTAGAGTTAATAACCCTATTTTACTTTTAAATTTACTATATTAAAGAAAAAGATAATAAATAAGTTAATACTTTTAATTAAAGACAGGATTATAAGGATACTAACACAATTTTAATCCTTATTATTATATTTAATAAAGCTAAGAACAGTATATTAAAGCATACGTTATAAATATTAGACGACTAGATGTTAGAATAAATTATTAACGTCTACCCTTTAAGAGATTTCTTAGGGTATATATAAGACTGTAATAAGGAGTGTTTTATGTACCTAAATTATAACAAAACTAATTATTAGTTAAAATAGCCATTAGAAAGTGTAAATAACACACCTAAACTAGGAGTAAGGCTTTAATATTAAGAGAAATTATATATTTATAACTTAAATAAATAAAAGGAGTATATTTAGTAAGTTTATAAGTCTTAACTTAAAGGATATATAAGTTAGGTTAAGACTTTTATATAAGTTTAGTAAGTGTACGTGTTCTTAGGAATAAAGAAGCTAGTTAAGGAAGTAGTTAATAACTATAACGTCTGCTATTAGAAGTAAAATAAACGATATAAGCCTTACAAGCTCCTTAAAATACTCCCTATATTATAAATACTATAAATCTTTATCTTACTTAACTTTATTACTAGGATTTTAAAGTCTAAAGACCCTATGATAAGAGTTACTTATAACTAAATCCTTATAATAGTTAACAGATTAATAAAATAGGCTTACTTTTTACTAACTTTAAAGGATATAATAGTAAAGTAACTTACTTATATCTTTAAAAAAGAGGTAATCTTACGACACCTTTAATTAGATAATATCGTTACAGATTAAGATAAGCTAATTATGTTAAAGTTTTAATAAGGGTTAATGTAAAGAATAGGTGTAAAGAGTAAGCTTTTAACAGTTTTCCACTTATAGATAGATAGCTAAATAAAATAAGTTAACCAGATATTTATAACGTATCTTTAAACTTACATTAACTTTAAATAAGATAATTAACTTCAGTTATTACTAATAATATAAATAACTTATAATATAATACTAGTTAAGCTAACAAGTATATTACTGTTCTTTATTAATTATAAAAAGAAGCCTAAACTCTATTAAGGCTTACTAACTAACGCCTCTTAAGCTACAGTCTATATAAATTAAATGTAAGAATTATATAACTACCTGTAAGTTAAACTTAAGTTTATACCTAAATAAATAAAGAGATTTATTAATAAATACTAAACTAAGTAACTAATATTTAAGAAAAGATTTTATTATAATAGTGAATAAGTTAAGGGACCGATTTTTTAAAAAGGGGATTACGTTTACCTTTTTTAATAAAACTTATATTTAAAACGGCTTAGTAAGAAGCTTAATTTTAAAAGGTACAGACTGTTTTAAGTTAAGAAAAAGGTCGTTACCTTTAATTACAAATTAAACTTACTTATTAGTATAAGGGTACAGATTAAGGTTTTTCATATCTTACTTTTAAAACCTGCCTTAAAGGGAGTTCCTCTGGAAAAGAAGATTAAGGTTAATATTAATAAGGATAAGTATAACGTTAAGGAAGTTATGGATTTAAAAAGGGGAAAGAACACGTTTAAGTATCTTATTAAGTAGTTAAATTACAGCCTTAAAAGTAACATATAAAAGTTAATTAAAAATCTTAAATACTTAAACTTAATTACAGAGTTTTACTAAAAGAATCCAGATTAACTAAAACTAATAATAAGAATTAGAAATAAGATAAGATCTAACATTTAAACTATTATACTAAAGAGTAAGATTATTATAAGATTTAAAGCTTAAGAAATAGCAGGAAACTCTTTAATAAGTACAGAAAGATATTTATCAAAACCCTTAATTAAAGTTATAAGGACTTTAAACTTAATAAAGAGGTTAAGCCTTTAAAGTTAGTAAGCTTTATAATAAATCGCACGTACAGTAATATAGAGAACTAAGATATTATAAACTGGTAGCTTATGGGACAACTTACCCTTTATAACTAAAGGACTTACACTTTACTGTAGGTTTAGGGAAGGAGTTAAAGGGTAAAAAGCGATCCAGTATACCCTAAGGTCTCTTAAACTAGTTATATAGTGGTACGTAGTAGAAAAGCGTGTCTATAAGAATAAGCACTGTTAAGAAAGGAAGTTAGTAAAAAATAAAATAAAAAAGAAGCTGTTAAAGGCTTAAAACTAGACTGAGCGGAAAAGTCAGGCTAGGTTTTAGACTTACAGCGGAAAACCCATATAGGAGTCGAACTTATAACCTCTCGCTAACAAAATCTCTAGATAACGTGCTTAGGTATGTTATATAAAGAAGCAAAACACAAACGCGTTATTACTGTGTTAAAGAGCTATTTTATTTATTAAAAGAAAGGAATCACAAACTGGGTTATAAAGTGATAACACGTTATAAAGACTTAGTTAGGAAGTTCCCCTAGTTAAAAGACTTTACATTTTTAAAAGGAGCGTTTAACCTAACCTCCTTACCTTCCTAGAACTCTAACAGCTCTACTTTACAGTTAAACGCCTTCACAGCACAGTCCTTAAGATAAGACTGTTATTTATAAAGGTGCGTTAAACGCGCCGACAACTTTTAAAGCTTAATAGTAACTTTATAAAGCTGCTAAGTAGCAGACTTAACTTATAAGTTAAAGTTCCGCTTCTTAATAAGAAGGGCTTTTAACTTCACTTTACTAATGTTAAAAACGTTATATTAAGAAAGTTAATACCTTTTTAAGCAGTAATTATAACTATCAGATCAGTTTAAGACTTAGTAAATAAGTAGAGGGTTAGTAGACTTATAAAAAGAATAAGAGGACATTTCACTACTAAATGTATATATGTAAGCTGTAAGGTTTAAATGGCGGTTAGTGCTTTTACCCTATTTCCGTTTTAAGACTTAAGAGCTGGACACTTATTATATAGTAAAGTGGTGAAAGGAGAAACTTACCTCTTAAATTCTTTATGGAAAAAGAATGTTAAAGAGGGGGAATTGTGTGACGACCTTATAAGCTGTCACTTAAGCTAGGGTAGCCTAACGAATCCCCTATAGAGGGAATAGTGTAGAAAGACAGTGTGCACAGTATTACGTACTGGGCTAGGGGTGTAAAGACCTGAAGCCCTTACGATTAATAAGACAGTGCTTACAGTATATTAAGTGCTTACACTATAAGTAGGAGAAGTCCTGCGAGTAAAGCGTTTACGCAGTGTAGAGTGCTCGCTTTATAAGCACTTATAATATTATAAGTAAAGTACGGAAGTACCTTTTAGTTAGTTAGTATAGATAGTTACGGTTATACTTATAACCCTTATAAGGAACTCCAGTTCCTTATGCTAATATTTAATTATTTATTTATATCTTACTGTTCAGACTTACCTCTATACATTATAGTGATAACGACTTACAGTAATATTAAACCCCTATTTAAGAGTGCTAGCTTAATAAGCTGTCTTCGGAACACCCCTTACCTGTTAGCGTCCTGCTATACGTGCTGTCTTAACCTACATTAGTCCTTTTAAAGCCTATATTAGGTGCAGGTTATAATAGTAGTCCCGTCTTCGTGCGTTAGGGAAGTAGTTATAAAGGGCTTTCGGCTTACTATATTAGTTAAAAGTGCAGTTATTATATACGCAGTTAATCTACAGTATGTCTTAATAATTAGGGTAGTTAATGTAAACTGCAGGTGTTACTGTTAAAAAGTATAGGATAAGGGACGTAGTGCTTTATTTCTTTTCTTTATCTACCTGTTTCTACATGTACTGTTTTTCTTAAACCTTTGCTTAGAACTTAGGTAGTAGTAAACTAGCTTACTCTTTTATAAAGTAATCCTCTTTAATAAGTTGGTATTTAAGTTAGTTAGTGAAATGAACTTTATTATAAAATAGTAACTTAATTTTAACTATTCTGTCCTTAAATGTTACAGTAAGGCCCTTAACTTATAGTTCCTTTACTTTATTTATTAGTTCTTAATGTTTTTCCTTTAACTTCTAGACCCTTTGTTAGTATACCTCTTTCCTGTTTTCCCTAGGGACCTTTAAAGTGCTAGTCTTAAGTATATTAGCTTTAGTGTAAAGTAGTTACTTAAGCTGTCCTTCTTTTAAGGAGGTAAGAGTACTGATTTATTTAGTATACTTAAAGTGTTTAAGAGTTTTAAGGGGTATAGTTAAGAAGAACTTTCGTTTTTCTAATTTAATTCTTTTAACTTACTCCCTTTTGCTTTTTAAGGCCTGTTTTACTGCTTAGGTGGTCTGGAGAGCTAGTTCTTTAACTCCTTTTACTATTTTAGTAAGGTTCAAGTTAAGGTCTTTTTTAAACTTCCTTAATTCTTAGGCTTACAGCGTAAGGTTTTTAAGGCCTGTAATAACTAATTAGAATATCTCTTCTTAAAGTTAGTCTTCTGTAACTTGCATTTCTAGTTATCTTAGGTTTTTACTTTAGAGTCGGTCTGTAGCGACCTGTACCTTTATAGTTAACCTTCTTAAGACACCCTTAAGGATTAGATACATTACGTTTTAGGGTTCTTCCTCTTTTTCCTCCTTATATTTTAAGTTACACTTATTTATTTAAGTACAGTCCTCTTCGTTACCTATTATCTTAATATAAATGTCTTTAAAGTTAAACCTAACGTGTTTTCCTCCGTTTAGGATTAACTTTTAACTGACTTACTTTAATAAGGGGTATTATTATATTATATAGCCTTTTTTATTATAGTTAAAGTATTAAACTTAAGATAAGTCCTTAAGTAGCTTTTACTGCTATTATCGTTATAGTTTGTTATGGTTGGGTCGATTCTGGTAATTTATTATACTAATGTCTATTAGTTTAGGGTAATAGCCTGTTATGGTTAACTGGTTCCCTTTCTTCTGCTTATTTAGTTAATAAGGTGTCTGTTCTTTTTAGAAGTTCCTCTAATAATAGTAATTATAATACTGATTATTAACTTAAATAGTTATTTTAATTAGCTCTTAAAGACAGTCTGGGCAGTCTTTTTAATAAAGGTCTTTAGTGACGTGTTCCTTTAATTTACTTTAAAACAGTATTACTAAAGCCTTTTAACCAAGCTTAGTTTTAGTAGCTTTTAGCTTAAAATACGTGGAGAACTTAAGGACTAAGGACATCTGTCTTAAAGTTATAAGGTGTTATTTAGCCCGCCTTAAGGCGTTTAGCTCTTTAAACTTAGTTTAAAATTAGTTAATAAATATGTTAAAGTTATCAAAAAGGGCTTAAGTCTTTAAAGCTTCCTTACGTGCTCTGTTTACAAAGAGGTTATTAATTATTTTCGTATAAGGTTTATACTATTAAGCTGTTACTTTATCTAATAAGGCTTTAACGAACTTAACCTTTCCTTCTTCTTTGAAGAATTATTTATTATAGTAAGTAACGTAACTTTAAAGCTAGGTTATTTAGGACTCTAGCTGTACAGAGTCTTTTTTAAAACGTAAGGGTAAGGGAAGCTTTACATACCTTTTCTGTAAGCCTTTAAGGTCGTTATTCTCCAGCTTAATAATGTTAAATTAAGCTTAAAGTTTCTTAATAAGACTAATACAGCTTTTAATATCTTTAGAGAAGGCTTTGTTAAGTTCTTTAACTAGCTTTTACTGGTTAAGGTTTAGCTCTTTAAGGCGTATGGCTAACTTATCAATAGTAGGGAGTTAAGGTTAAGCTTACACTTCCTTAAGCTCCTTACCTTTTCTAGAGGTTGATATGTTAGTAACGGGAGGGAGGTGGTGTCTAAGGGTTTAATAAATAGCGTTTAGAACTGTAATGTTAGTATTATATTACGACTTACACTTAATATAGGCCCTGAGAGGATTAACGTAGGTTAAGATAAAACGTATAGTAGGACGTTAATAAGTAGGGGGCGTTTTGAAGACGGCTTATTAAGCTAGCACTTTTAAACGGGGAGTTTAATGTTACTGTAAGTTGTTGTCACTATAATGCACAGAGGTGAGTCTGAACAGTAAGATATAAATGAATTATTAAATACTAGCGTGAGGAATTAGAGTCCCTTATGGTAGTTATAGGTATAATTATAGCTATTTATACTAATTAACTAAGAGGTATTTTGTACCTTGCTCTGTCTGTTTCCTGGTTTAGTGGCAGAGCAGACAGAGTAACCTGCTCTATCTGCTCTCCTGCTTTGTGACAGAGCAGCTAGAGTAACAGAGCAACTTCTAATTAGTCGTAGGGGCTTCGGGTCTTTACACCCCTGGCCCAGTGCGTAGTGCCGTGCGTACGGCCACTCCGCACTGCTTAGTCTGCGGGGAATTCGTTAGGCCGCGCCGGCCCAGGTGCCGACCCTGTAAGGTCGTTACAGAAGGCTTTATTAAGTTCCTTAACTAGTCCTTATTAGTTAAGGTTTAACTTTTTAAAGCGTATGGTTAACTTATTAACAGTGGGGAGTTAAGGTTAAGTTTACGCTTCCTTAAGCTCCTTACCTTTTTTAAAGGTTAATATATTAGTGACGGGAGAGGGGTAGTGTCTGGGAGTTTAACAAATAGTGTTTAGAATTATAACACTAATATTATATTATAACTTACACTTAATATAAGCCTTAAAAGGACTGGTATAGGTTAAGATAGAACGTATAGCAGGACGCTAATAGGTAAGGGTGTTCTAAAGACAGTTTATTAAGCTAACACTTTTAGATAGGGGGTTTAATGTTACTGTAGGTTGTTGTTATTATAATACGTAAAGGTGAGTTTAAACAATAAAATATAAATGAATTATTAAATACTAGCCTGAGGAATTAGAGTCCCTTATGGTAGTTATAGACATAACTATAGCTATCTATACTAACTAACTAAAGGGTACCTTGTACCTTACTTATAGTGTTATAAGTGCTTATAAAGTGAGCGCTCTACATTACACGAGCGCTTTACTTATAAGGTTTCTCTTACTTATGGTGCAAGCACTTAACATACTGTAAGTAACACCTTATTAGTTATAAGGGCTTCAGGTCTTTACACTCCTGGCCTAGTGCGCAGTACTGTACGTACTATCTTCCTACACTGTTCCTTCTACAGGGGATTTGTCAGGCCGCCCCAGCCCAAGTGACGGCCTACAGGGTCGTCACACTTTTATATTATATATAAGGGTAAACCACTTACTAATAATCTCTAGATCTTCGTATTTAGCCCTCTAATAATTATATTTATGCAATAAATGCGTTCGGAGCTCTAGCTAGCGTTTAACAAAGTTATAAGCCCAGCGTTTGCTGACAGGGGGCGCGTCGCGTTTGCGCAACAGTTAGTTAGCTATATCTTCTACGTAATAAAGCTAAGGCTGGAAAGCATGTGTATATAGCTTAGTAATGTATTAAACAATTGTTTTCTCCTCTAAATCCGTAAGCTTGCGTAAGTTAGCTAAAATATCGTGCAAGTTTGCTGTCGCGTCGACGTATTAGTATTACAGGATTAACACTGTAGATCTTTACTGCGGCTTGAAAACTAAGAGTATTATCGTTCTAAAGAGCGTTTTTAGCAAGAATAAGCCTACTTTCGTAAGAAGGTAGTGCTATTGTTTAGTGTAGAGTAATTTATAGTTGAAGATATAAGGTGCGTGATGTTATAGGGCGTGTTTCACTCGCTTGTCTGTTTTACTCGCTTATTAAATACGTTATGCGAATGGTTAGCCCTGAAATTTCTGCACGTTGACACGAGATTCGAAAAGTCCGAGGGTAATTGGCGATGTCACCTGTATCGCCAGGTCTGCCCCCCTACTATAGAAGCCAGCTTAAATATCTCGGAAAGGAGCTCGATAAGGATGAGGGCAAAAGACGCGCTTTCTTGAGAGGACTGGTAACAGCTATTTCACGACCTTAAAATCGACACTATGGATTTCCCTTTCCTTCTTCAGAACTGCGCGGTTGTAGCCTTGGCCTGAGCTAGACTGAGCCAGACTGAGTGAGGGGGTTATAGTTTTGGGTGGCCTTGGCTACAGTTACTACAGGTCTAAAATGGCGGTGGAGTTACAAGGACCCGGTTTTAGGACCTCTACCACCGCTCAACTGCGCTTTCTTTTAACTCTAACCACAGGAGAAGAAAAAGCCTGCAATTTTATATAACGCTGGCTCTAGGCGAGGTAGCAACGGGTGCGCAATGTCAGGGGGGCGATTAAGGAGTGATCATAATCAAGATGATGGGGGAGTTTCTAATACAGGGGTGTGTAAGAAGATTAATTGGAACCTGGCCCTCCTCTAATATGAGGAAGGCGCCACGCCTCTTTATAAAACTTCACCACTTCTGCATGTGGAAGTGGTTTGGTGTTTGTTCTAACGTTTCTAATCCCACAAAGACGATCGATAGATGCGTGCCGGCGTCATACCAGCTTCAGACCCCTGGCACAGCCAGAGCGCCAGTGAGCCTCTCACAAGAAGTAACAACGATTCTCTCAAGCTCTCATTCTCAAAACGGTACTAGTAAAGCGCCAATCACGGCGTCAGCAACGCCTGGGAATTCGCAAGAACCTTCTCAAACGGGGCTCTCTGCACAAGCCAAGGCAGGCATGGGCGCTGGTCTGGGTGTTGTTGTCCTGCTCCTCTGTTTTGTTGCATTTATCTCAATTAAGAAATATAGGTCAAAAGGGTTCAGAGCTTCAAGCCCTGATGGGGGATACGCGGAGGCTGGGAGCAACGTAGTGAGGGAGATGGATGCTGCGAATGGTATAAAAATGCTGATAGGACTGGTATTGATCATAGAAAGTATCAGGTGAACTTACCTTCCCGAACAATTTTCACCGATATTAAGTTTCCAACCTCTCTGCCTGTCTGGCATTTTGAGTACCAGGAAACTAAGGTCCTCGCTATGTGCTGACCATATTCCCCACACTAGGCTAATCCAGATTCAAGACCTAATTTCAGGAAAAACGAAAGGCCATCTCTAATTTCATATTCCCACTTTTTCACAGGTCTAGACGGCATTCCGGAGACGAAAACCTCACCCAAAAGCCCAATATCGCCCTGCTCAGATCTCCTTAAGGCTATCAATACAATCCCAATTCTATCAACAGACTCAGAGCTTGAGCTTCTGCGAGCCAGGCGCGAGGCTTTAGTTACCCGGTAACCGAGGATCTTGCAGTTGCAGCAGATTGAGGAGGAGAAAGCCGAGCTGGATGAAAGAATTGCGCGGTTGGATAAGTGAGGTATGGCGTGGGTAGGAGGGTTAGATACTTAACTAGGGTGATGGGAAGCTCCAGCAGTTTACCTAGATAGTTTCGCATCGATAGCCTCGACATTCTTCAGCGATAGTACAAGGTATCGATGCCAGGCTTCAGGACCGCGGCGTAGTCACGCTTGCTTGACTAGAGAACTCTATTTCTTTAAATCAGAAGACCTGTTTAAGACAATTCTCCTAATGATCTCTGATGAGTTCGTCCCTACCTACCCCTGACGGCAGCTCTCGGGAGTGGGAAGTCAAGTTTTACAATGTTATGCTGTTGGAATGAAGGTATCGGGGCGAATAGATTTGGGCACTATTCGTTAGGAGGATGTTAAGAACGGCTTCGCGCCTGACCTTACCTGGAAGGAAATCGATAGTGGCGTGAGGACTTGTATTCCGCAGATACGAATACCCCTTGCAATTTTAGGTGTTGGCCTGATAAGACCCTCTTACAAATATCGGGCAAAGTGTGCTTAGACTTCCCGGCCTTGTGAACCGAGTCTGCTTCTTGATAGCTTGAATAGAAAACCTGGACATTCTCTTTGCTAAAGCTAAACTAGAACTAATATGGTACTAGGCGGACCTCCCACTGCCTAACTGACGCCATTCGTTGAAGTTGGAAGCGGCCCCGTCGCTGTCGGGTCTTGTGTTGGAACTGGCAAGCCCGTGAGCGAGGTGCTGGAAGGTGTCCCTGTCCTGTTCTGTTTGTCCTAAGAATATCCTTGCGGTGGTATATATAGGTTAGTAAAATAGAACCATGCCCTTTAGAACAGCGAGTTACGTGCCATTGGGTAGAATTTTGTTCCGTTTACCGCAGTGACGTTGATATAGTCGTATGTGTATTGGGCGTTGCCTGCTGTGGGAGAGTCCTCGTAATATATGGCATGAATAGGTTCAGTCTCTGGATTTGGCGAAAAGTTGAGACTGGGGCGAGATCAGTGAGGGAATAATCGGTACCCTGGATGGCGGTACGTACTTCACTCTGTAGTTTCCCGGAATTGGATAGCTGTCATCGTACCGGATGATGATGTTAGTGGTGAGACTCGAGCTTGAGCAATACGCTTCGTTACGCCTCCCAGGGGTTCATGATATCCTAAGATCCTGCTACTTGTATGACGAATTCTGGGATACCGAGCCTCTGATACTGTGGTTAGCTGAGTCCATAATTGACCTTCGAAAAGAAATCAAGGATTTTTGGTTGTTCGCTCTTACCTGAAGGTCGAGAGAAGTAGAAAAGTAAAGCAAAGTGAGCGTATGGTGAGAGCTGGCGATAGCGTGGGAAATCAAGGAAGCCTTCCAGGGCTGCCAGGATGCGAGTAGAATTGTCTTTGCCCTGCATTCATTTTTTGGGCGGGTCTGGTGTTTTGCCTTTATGGGCTGCAGCTCCCTTCAAGTTGTGTGGTTCAAGCTTCCCGGGATGCATTTAGCTTTCGCCATTGTCTTAGAAGGAGGGCGGGCAATGGGAGACATTGGTGCCACCTAAGCCTACATTCTGCCAAGAGACCCTCTTTCGCCACTGGCGATGCTCAGCGCGCCCGAAACCTTGTATTAGGCTAGAAAGATGGGCGCCACTCTCTTTGGCCCAAACCTTTGTAATTGGTAGTTGCTGTATGAGGCTTTTTGGCTAGCTGGGGCGATGTAGCAAAGGGCGTTTTGTGTTGGCGACCATAAGATAGATGGATGGACCAGAGGTATATGGCTCCCTGGTATGGAAATGTCGTCTCTCTCCAACATCTCGGATCAACTCGCCTTTAGTATAGTGATAACCTCTGGTAGGACGACTCGGAGCAGAATGGAGCTAGTCCCCTAATCGGCGGAGCCCGCACCTTCCCAGAAGATAGCCAACTCTCACCAAAACGCCACGACATAGCTCCCAAACTAGCCAAGCGAGCCAAAAACCAACGATAACCAAGAAACTCGTCATGAGAGCCCTTACGATGAGCCGGAGAGTTACTCTATACTCTAGGTCGAGTCTTCTTCGACCATATCAGAGTAACCGCAGGAAGGAACCACCCTCTCGTCATCGCGCGAAGGGCAACGAGACCTAGAGTCCAAAACAACGCCACGCGAAGAGCAAGACAGCGGGATAGCTTCGTTGTCAGTGCTTGACAAGATAGGCATTTGGGGGATCGTCTTTCTCTCTTTGGGGTATATCCTTCCTTTAGGTTCCCTCGGCTTTCTCGGTATCTTGTGGTTCGCGAACCCGAGCAACAATCTCTGGCGACGCATTGCATCCGACAACTGGATGCCGCGGGCTATCGCCATATGCGCTGAAGTTATTAAATAGCCGATAAACTTTAGCACCGGTACTCTGGTCGCAATGATGGCGGCTTTGGTTCTCGAACACTTTGATCTTGCCCTGCCTAAGTCCGCCTCCGTTTCGCTGATGCGAGCAACCGCAAGTAGCGGGTTATCGCTCCTTCTCCTTTAGTACGAAATCGTTAGCATGTACGTAACAAAATTCAAGACTTTATAGTTAACGCTACTCTTCGTCTTCCTCTTATCGTCTCTCTACGGGCTGATACAGGCCGTAGTGCCACTGTAGTTTGACTTATGAGATCAACCCAATCACAACGGGACTTGTACTTTCTCACAGAAGTAGATAAGGGAAAAGACGCTCTAGCAATTTCGGCGGCGGAATGTTACATACTGAACGAGGTGATCCCAAACAAAATCGAGTTCACCTAAGTTTGTGATGAAAATACAATCCGATCGCTGTTTAATTATCAATTTGGTACATAAGGCCCTAGGTAGGTGGATTTTACGTTATGTAATAAATCCAAGCCTGTCCAGTTTCCCTGCTTCGGGCACCCCGAATCTGGTATTCTTCTCGAAGCCCGGGTAAATGTCGGCATAATAACTCGTGAATAATTTGGAGGAGGGCGACGTAAAAAAGAGGGGTATGTCACCAAGAGATGTCAGAGTTTCATCTTTTCTTCAATCAAACATATCAACCTACCTATCACTAATACTATTGATCACCTCCTCGATGCCTGCACGTTGGGGCCGCCTCGGCGCCTACACCTCAGCGACCCTGATAGTAGCATATATGCTCCTCCAAATCTGGCGATTAGATACCGACTATCCCAACGTAACACTAGACAAGCTGCCAGCCGCGGCGAACAACCTGTTCACTTGCTTGGAATGGCCGCGCACAATTGACCAATGGACCCATAACACGCCGTACTGCTGTAGCTATGGGGATTGCCATGAGGCTACAAGCTGGGTGAACGTGCGCCTACCCGGCCAGTGGCGCCCCAAGACGGAGCGCTGGTCTTACTGTGAAGATGGGCCGACCATGTGCTGCTGCCATCATCACTCTGGCGTAAGTTGTACGTTTTTGTCTATATGACAAGTAATAACGTTTATAGGACGAACTGGCCGGCCAGGGTTTATACTGCGGTCGGGTTGCACAAACTTTCGAGCAGCGCATTCTGAAGGTGTGGCCAAATTTCGATAAGAGGCCATAATTTGATTTCCAATATCATTTGCTCTTGATGCTCTCTAATGAGTTTGCGGACGGTCTTCTTACTTCACGGTGACCCGTGTGCTCTAGATGACTACAGTGTCCTGTGGTTCCAGCCCGCCTCACTCCCAAACACTAGCATTCATCGCGCCAAACACATACGCCAAGCCCACGAACTGGAATGATGAGTGGATTGGGCGGAGAATCGTGGGCGCATCCATCCCCGGCAGCAACGCGATGATGTTTCCACTCTCTGGTACCCAGCTGTCATAGTCGCTCGATGGCTCAATAGTCGGAACTATGTTGGGGTTCGCCTTGAGCAATACTGGATACCGCCCTACCAGTTCACCGTGTATTGTTTTCCAATAGCCTTCGTAATCGATGTCGCTGCTCTTTGACACGGCTTTGACGACTCCAGCCAATCACATGGCGTCCTTTGCGTCCTGAGTGAGTGGTGATGGATCTTAAGCAGAAAGCTCAACCTTGTCTTCTCCACCACGCTGAATGCTTTCCCGCGGACAAGTAGATTGGAGCTTTCTGTCAAGAATTTGCCTGTAGTCAGTGGAAAGGCACAACGCTATGTTTAGCCACGCGATAGCGGTATCGTCGCTCCAATCGGGCACCTAGCTGGGGAGCTCTCAGAGCCGCCCCTGGCTGATCGCGTGATGGAGAACTCCCCAGATGTTGAACTGAGTATCTGTCACCAGCGCCTTAGCCACAGCCGTGTAGACGTCTTTGGTCGACTTGGTGTAGACCGAGTCCGGGAAGCTGATCGGCCCCAGCAGTTTAAGTATGTCCTGTAGCGCGAAGACCTTATCGCGCGCGTCGGTCGCCTTCTGCGCTCGCGCCATCGAGAGGAACTCGATTTGGGACACGCCCCCGAACGGGCTCATGTCTAGTAATGTTCGCCAATGAAATCAGATCATAGGCCATTCCGTGAATGTGGAATCCATGGGCGGTTGAGAGTACTGCGGGCGATGCCTTTTCGAAGTAGGCTTGCCCTGCGCCCCAGAACGTCGGACACGGCAGCGCGCGGTTCGCCCACAGAACTACCGCTCTGGAGGAGAATGCCATTTCTGGAATCGTCCACGTCCGATGGAAATATTGCGAGTTGAAGAGCTGATGGAGCGTCAAACTGAGCTTGGCTTCCATGCCCGGTCCTACCAACACTGTAAGGGGTTAGAGTGAACAAAAACAGCGGCGGCGCTCTGGTTACCTTCTTCCGTCGTGCGCTGATACAGCATGTTCACGGCCCTAAAATCGACACCATGAATTTCCCCTTCATTCTTCGGGACTGAGCGAGGGGGTCACAGTTCTGGGCTACCTCGGCTACAGTTGCCACGGGTCTAGAATGGCGGTGGAGTTACGAGGACCCACTTTTAGGACCTCTACCACCACCACCTAGCTGCGCTTTCCTTCACTCTAGAGAAGAAAAAATCTGTAATGTTAACACGTCGATAAATCATGTATATTATATTCGGATTCTAAAGTGTTGCTCGCCACCTTTTCCGGTGACTTTAAAGCAGTTACGCCCAGGTCTAGTTGTCCATTTATTACGGCCTGCTCCGGGTTCACTAAGGCGGACTAAGGGAAAGACAGATCGTAGGTCGAGGCGACCAAGGGGTGGGGATACACGGTGACTGGGTGAAAGCTAGTACAACTCTTAACAAGATACACTACCAAAAAGGTCGTAGATCAAGAGTAGGCGTGTAGTTGATTTTTATCGCTCCTTAGCCAACCTCCTGTTAAAGCCAATGGTTATGAATATTTATATGCTGTAATTTAGTCTGTAAGGTAGTTATTTCCGTAGTTATTAACCGAATGGTTTACTTGTTGTTATATAAAATCGAAATGTAGTGTTAATCTAATCGAACAGACAGTTCGGCTAATAATCGGCTGATAAATAAACCTTTTTTCGTAACCTGTGCCAGGGTTAGGAGTTTTACTTTAGTTATTAACGTGGTAATAGTGATTTGTTTATTAGCTCTCTATCTAATAAGGCCTCTTGTTAGAAACACTGCATACTGGAATTCTTTAGAATTAATAGGAGTTGCAACTGCTTGATTGAATTGCTTGTTGAGGTTCTGGCCAGAAGCTAGAACCTACATTTTATAGACTTCTTTGAAGGATTCAGTCCTCGTAATTGTGGAGGCTCAGGCTTCCTGGCGCTCTGGCAGTGCCAGAAATCCAGTTAGCGGAGATGACTAAATGGCTGGGGCCCCTGAACCTTCTTCTTTCTGACATATTACCATCACTCTGGTGGTTTCGCAGTGTTTTTGCAGTGGTTCCGCCCCCGCCCCTTACACTCCCTATTTTAAAAGGTGGTAATTTATTACTGTATTTATAAGCTTGCATAGTAGCAGCATTAGTTGTAGTGGTGGGTGGTGGTAGTATGTTATGATACGAGGACCTAAAACTGGGGCTTTGCAACTCCACGCCCATTTTGGACTGTGGCAACTATAGCCGAGCTAGGCCAGAATAGTGACCCCCTTGCTCAGTCTGGCTTAGTCTGGCTAAGCCTAGCTTAGTTTCGAAGAAGGAAAGGAAAATTCGTGGTGTCGATTTTAGGGTTATGTAATGGCTGTTTTATAGATGTAAACGGTGGCAAGGTGTGTGGCGACTGTGGTCCACACCAGCTGAGCTGGCTGTGCCAGTTCAGCTCTCCTGAGTTCCTGTTCAGCTCGCATGTCCACACTCACGCACCCTCTTCCTGGTGACACCCTGTACCCTCCATATTACAACGGCTTCAGGAGCTGGATCTCAACAGTTTCATTGTCTCCATGTTGCGTGGGTCAGAACCAGGGAATCTTCTCTTGTACCTATGAGTCGTTAGTATAGGTTCCTAAATGTAAATCTGTAATGGAAGTACTAACGCGACCTTTACGCTTATCATCTTTACGTGCTGCGGCTTAAAGACTAAAGCGAGCTCTTTATAAATAGGCTGATTATTGATACTAGATTTATCCTTAAAAAAGCTATCTTATATAACTCTCTCAATTAGATTATCTAAGTCTTTACCCTTTAAACTGCTTTTCTTAAGCTTGAGTTTTATATTGTAAGAATTTAGGCTTATTAATAATATATGAGATTAGAAGAGATAAAAGGCGTATTTAAAGATAAAAAGAGGTTAGAAGAGGCTGTTATAAGAGTCTAGGTAATAGTAAAAATTACGTAACCCTTACTAACCTGAATAGTAGTAAGGAAATATAGAAAAGAAATATAGGATACTGTTGAAGTTTGGGGTCTGAGAGCCTGTAGTACAGTACTCTCAGAGGTGCCTACAGCGAAGCTGTAGGCGGCAGCGGAAGCTGTGGAGGTGGAAACACGGAAGGTCTCCTTACAACAGCAGAGGTTAGTAACGTGCTGAGGGAAGCAGAAGCACCACTGTAGTACAGTGGTTACAGGGCCGAAGGCGCTGTAACAAGTCTTATAGGAGCAGAGCTTAGTAAGATGCTAAATGCTTGATTGTTGCTTGCTTGAAGAGAAACTATTTACAAAGGAGAGGAGAGGTCTAGTTATAGGCTCTGGAATTCTTCCAGAGCCTTCTGTGCCCAGAAACTAACTATATTACAGAAGGTAAAGTTTCCAATCTATTACGTCACCTTCTGTAGTTCCAGAACCTTCAGTGGGCCTCATAAGGCCTATAGGGCCTATAGGGCCCAGTGTGCTTAGGCAGTTGTAGAACATTCTATGGGGGCCTAAGTCACAGTTGCCAATCTTGGAATAGGTGGCCCCACCCAGCCACCTTCAGCTACGGTATGGCTGGCAAAGCCAGCCTACCCTGCAACGCAGTCGTCACAGGGTACTCACAGCTATATTTCAACACCTCTTTAACATCTTATAAAGCCTTAAAGCCTAATCCTTTTAGATTTCTTTTTATAACGCTTAGTTTTGTAGTTATTTTATTATTGTTATATCTATTAATAAAATTAAAAGCGTCTTGCAGGCTATTACTACTATCGTTAGTAAATACGGCACAGTTACTATTACCTACGTCTAAGAGACTAACGTATAGAGGCGAACCTGTTTATCTAGTAAGGCGGCGGCTAAATTTACGGCTGCTATGAAAAAGGAGGTAAAGTTAAGAGCGTTAGGCTTTAACGTAACGACTATTACCCTTATGTTAATTCAACTTCTACTTTGGGCGACTAAGATTAAAAGCTAATATAAAATACTCTTAGTAAGATACCTTATAAGAGCGAAAAAAACGCTCGGACGCACTAGACTGCTTTTGCTATTAAGAATAATAACTTAAATTGGAGAATAATACGTTATATTATTTAAGTTAAGTGTAAGGGGCTTAGCGTTTTAGATAAAGGGTATACAGCAATAGCGGTAATAAAAATAAGGAATAGCTATAATATTTAGGTGATTAGATAGATATTTGTACACAGGTGAAGTAAGTAGTAACAGCATGGATAAGAGATAATTACAATGAACTTTAGGCGATGCCTGCTTCTTCTAAGCGCTGTCGAGATGGGCGACTATATTTTCGTCTCTTCGCTACACTAGCATACTTAATCAGCTGTGCTGGCAGCAACGAACGTCGTGTAATATAGCGCGGCAGTAGTAATAGTAGTGGCGGTAGTAGTAGTAATAAAGGTGTTGGCTGCTGCCACGCTTTTAAAGTTGAGCCTAGCGGGTTAGCTTACAGACTACCCGAGGTGGTATCCGGTAACGACTCTTGCCAGGTCTTACGTCTAAGCTGTCCTCCGCCACTTTACCTTACTTTAGCTTAACCTTAATTAACGAGACTTACTCCTTAACCTACTGCAGTAAATATAATGGCACTTTGTATTACACCTAGCTTCTCTATAGCTTCAGGTAGTCTAGAGGAATTTAGAGATAAGGTTATTCTGTCTTTTAATTATTCGAACGAGTCTAGCTTAGACTGGGCGACTGTTAATCTTCGTTATAACTAACAAAAGTAGTGTATTACTAACGGCACGCCTAGTTGTGCTAATTCCATCGCTTTTTCAACGTAAATCTTTTTGGACGTATGCTGAAATGAAGAGCCTAGTGTGACGACCCTGCAGGCCGTCACTTAGGCCGGAGCGGCCTGACGAATCCCCGCAGAAGGAACAGTGCAGGAAGACGGTGTACACCGTCCGGGCGCACTGGGCCAGGGGTGCAAAGACCCGAAGCCCTTACGACCAATAAGGAGCTGCTCGCGGCATGCTAAGTGCTTGCACTACGAGCAGAGGAAACCTTACGAGCAGAACGCTCGCAGTGTGTAAAGTGCTTGTGTAACGAGCACTTGCGGCACTACGAGCAAGGTATAAAGTACCTCTTAGTTAGTTAATATAAATAGCTATAATTATATTTATAACTACTGTAAGGGACTCTGGTTCCTCACATTAATATTTAATTATTCATTTATGTCCTACTGTTTAGGCTTACCCCTGTATATTATAATAATAACAACCTACAGTGACATTAAACTCCCCATTTAAGAGTGTTAGCTTAATAAGCTATCTTCAGAACGCCCCTTACCTGTTAACGTCTTACTATACGTTTTATCTTAACCTGTATTAGTCCTTTTAAAGCCTGTATTAAGTGTAGGTTATAATATAATATTAACGTCCTAGTTTTAAACGCTATTTGTTAAATTCCTAAATACCTCCTCCCTCCCACTAATATGTTAACCTCTGGAAAAGGTAAGGAGATTAAGGGGGTGTAAACTTAACCTTAACTCTTTATTATTGATAAGTTAATTACACGCTTTAAAGACTTAAACCTTAATTAGTAAAGGCTAATTAAAGAGCTTAATAAAGCCTTTCCTAGAGATATTAAAAGCTATATTAGTCTTATCGAAAAACTTTAAACTCGATTTAACGCTGTTAAGTAGGAAAATAACGACCTTAAGGGCTTATAAAAGAAATAAGTAAAGCTCCCCTTATTATTACGCTTTAAGGGAGACTTTACACAGTTAAAATCTTAAATAGCCTAGCTTTAAAGCTATATCACTTATTATAATAAGCAGTTCTTTAAAGAAGAAGGAAAGGTTAAGTTTATAAGAGCTTTATTAAACCGGGTAACTGCTTAATAATATAAACCTTATGTGAAGATAATTAACAACCTCTTTATAAACAGAGCGTATAAGGAGGCCTTTAAGATTTAAGCCCTTTTTAACGATTTTAACGTTTTTATTAATTAACTCTAAACTGAGTTTAAAGAACTGGACGCCTTAAGGCAGGTTAAGTAACGGTTTATAGCTTTAAGACAGATATCCTTAATCCTTAAGTTCTCTACGCGTTTTAAATTAGAAGCTGCGAAAACTAAACTTAATTAAGAAGTTTTAATAATACTGTTCTAAAGCGGGTTAAAGGAGCACGTTACTAGAGACCTTTATTAAAAGGATTAGTTAGATTATTGTGACGACCCTGCAGGTCGTCACATGGGCCGGAGCGGCCCGACAAATCCCCCGCACAAGGAACAGTGCAGGAAGACAGTACGCACGGTACTGCGCACTGGGCCAGGGGTGCAAAGACCTAAAGCCCCTACGACTAACCAGCAGCTGCTTAGTCTTAGTAAAGGTGCTCACTTACTGAGCATCCGCGAGACCTCTAAGTAAGAGGTGCTTAGTAGTAGGTTACTTAGTTCCTTACTAAGTAACAAACCACTAAGCAAGGTATAAGGTACCTCTAGCTGGTTAGTATAGATAGTTATGGTTATACCTATAATTACTATAAGGGACTCTAGTTCCTTACGTTAGTATTTAATTGTTTATTTATGTCTTACTGTTTAGACTTACCTTTATGTATTATAATAATAATAACTTATAATAACATTAAACCCCCTGTTTAAAAGTGTTAACTTAATAAGCCGTCTTTAAAACGCCCTTTACCTATTAGCGTCTTACTATACGTTTTATCTTAACTTACACCAGTCCTCTTAAGGCTTATATCAGGTGCAAGTTATAATATAATATTAGTGTCTTAATTTTAAACGTTATTTATTAAATTCCTAGACATTACCTCTCCCCTATTAATATATTAACCTTTAGAAAAGGTAAGGAGATTAAGGAGGTGTAATCTTAACCTTAGCTCCCTATTATTAATAAGTTAGCTATACGCCTTAAAGACTTAAACTTTAATTAATAAGAACTAGTTAAGGAACTTAATAAAGCTTTCCCTAAAGATATTAAAAGCCGTATCGGCCTTATTAAAAAACTCTAAGCCTGACTTAACACTGTTAAGTTAGAGAATAACGACCTTAAAAGATTATAGAAGAAATAAGTAAAGCTCCCCCCGTTATCGCGCTTTAAAGGAGACTTAATATAGCTAAAGTCGTGGATAGCCTAGCTCTAAAGTTATATTACCTACTATAATAAGCAGTTCTTTAAGGAAGAAGGAAAGGTTAGGTTTACTAAAGCCTTACTGGACGGAGTAGCCGCTTACTAATATAAACCTTACGTGAAGATAATTAACGACCTCTCTGTAAATAAAGCGTGTAAAAAGGCCCTTAAGACTTAAGCTCTTTTTAACAACTTTAACATTTTTATTAACTAACTCCAGATTAAGTTTAGAGAACTGGACGCCCTTAAGTGGGTTAAGTAACGCCTTATAGCCTTAAGGCAGACGTCCTTAATCCTTAAGTTCTTTACACGCTTTAAACTAGAAACAGTAAAGACTAAACTTAGTTAAAAGGCTTTAGTAATGCTGTTTTAAAGTGGTTTAAAAGAGCATATTACTGGAGATCTTTATTAAGAAGACCGCCTGGATCGCCTTTAAGAGCTAATCGAGATAGCTATTAAGGCAAATAACCAGTATTATAATTACTATTATTAGAAGAACTACTAAAAGGAACAGACCCTTTACTAGTTAAGTAAATTAAAAAAGGGGAACTAGTTAACCGTAATAGGTTATTACCCTGGATTAATAGATATTAGTATAATAAACCGTCAGAATTAACCTAACTACGATAAACCTTAATAATAACAGTAGCAGAAACAGTTTAAAGACCTATTATAAGTCTAGTGTTTTAATTATGATAAGAAAGGACATATAGTATAGTAATACCCGTTACTAAAGCAAGTTAGTTAAAAACCTATCTTAAAAGGAGGAAAACACGTTAGGTTTAACTCTATAAACGTTTATATTAAGATAGTAAGTAACGAAGAAGATTACACCTAAATAGATAAGTGTAACCTGGGAGATAAGGAAAAAGAAAAAGAACCTTAAGATGTGGTGTACCTAGTCCTTAAGGGTGTCCTAGAAAAGTTAGCTATAAAGGTGCAGGTTATAAAAGACCGACTTTAGGAAAAGATGTTCTAGTTAGCTATTATAAGCTTTAAAAACCTTACCCTGTAAGTTTAGGAATTAAAGAAGTCTAAGAAGGACCCTGACTTAAAAATCACTAAAATGGTAAAAGGAGTTAAAGAACTAACTCTCTAAGCTACCTAAACGGTAAAATAAACCTTAAAAGGTAAAAGAGAATAAATTAAGAGAATTAAGTTAGAAAAACGAAAATTCTTCTTAACTATACCCCTTAAGACTCTTAAACACTTTAAGCACATTAAGTGGATTAGCACCCTCACCTCCCTGGAAGAAGGACAGCTTAGATGGCTGCCCCGCATTAAAGCTAATGTGCTTTAAACTGGTACCTTAAAGGTCCCTTAAGAAGGTATAAAGTAAACACATTAGTAAAGGGTTTAAGAACCGAAGGAAAAGCATTAAAAGTTAGTAGATAAAATAAAGGACCTGTAAGTTAAAGGCCTTACTGTAACGTTTAAGGATAAAGTAATAGAGATTAAGTTATAACTCTGTAATAAAGTTCACTTTACTAATCAGTTTAAATATTAACTTATTAAGGAAGATTATTTTATAGAAGAATAAGCTGGGTTACTGCTACTTAAGTTTTAAGAAAAGGTTTAGGAGAAATAGCGTATATAAAGATAAGTGGAAGAAAAAAAGAAATAAAACATTACTTCCCCTATTCCATACTTTATAACTGTAATACCTGCAGTTAACATTAACTACCCTAGCTATAAGGATATACTGTGGATTAATTATATATATAATAACTGCGTTTTTAACTAATATAGTGGACTTAAGGCTCTTTATAACCACTTCCCTAGCATATAGAAGCGGGATTACACTGTTATTAAGATAAAGTTAAAACTAGCTTACTATTAAGTTTCCTACTCCTTAATAAAAGAATCTGGTAATAAGCGGAAGGTTATTATAGTTAACCAGGCTCCCACTATATATTAGCGAGGAGGGGTACTTAATAACTGCTTAGTTGTAATATGCTTATTATATCTTAATAGGAAAGCTAGAGAATAGTAAAAGTGAGAAGATTATTAATAGATTTAAAAGTAAAAAGATATTACTATAATCTAGTCTTATAAAGTGTATTATTAACTTATTAAAGGTTTCTAAAATATTATACTGTTTAAAGTTAATTAAATATTAAGGTGTGAAAACTTAAAAAAGGTTAATCGCTAAGTTTATTAAAGCTACTTATTTTTCTAAAAGGAATTAGGAAAAGGCTGTAAGCCCTTTAAAAGGGCTGGAAATTAGTAATTCGCTAATTAGTAAAAACTCTAAGAAGAAGGAGAGGTACTTAAAGGTTAAGCTAAATAAGACCTTAAGGATAGATAATTACTATAATTTAGATAATAAAGGAGTATAAGTATTATTCCGTTAGTATTAATATAATAGATAAGAGAGGGAGGCTATTTAGGGTAAAAGTAATAATTAATAATAAGAGTGTTTTTAACCTAATATACCCTTTATTAGTTAATTAAAGGAAACTCCTTAATTAAGAATATAAAGAGGCTATTCCTATTTAGAATAGAGAAGGAGGCCTATATTAGTATAATAATAGTAAAGTTACTTACTACTTACCACTTTTAATTAAAGTGGATAAGGATAAATAATAAGTAGACTTTAACGTTACGCTAATTACAGGGTATAATATAATCTTAAGTTTACCTTAATTAGAAAAGTATAACCTTATAATTAATTAAAGGAGTAGCTACTTTATATTTAATAAGTCCTTTAACTGTAATCACCGTTTAAAGGAAGTTAAGAAGGTGTTAAACCGCTTTAAAGATATAGGAAGTACTTAAAAGCACACTAAACCCTTAAAACTAAGTACAGTTTAAGTTAAGTTTATTAAAACGGTTAAAGGATTAGAAGGTCTACTACATTACCTAAATGATAATTTAAAAGGTAGAAAAAAGTAAAAAGCTAATTTACAGATAAGTAAAGAAGTTAACTTATTTAAGGTATTTATAAAGTATAGGAAGTTTACCCTGTTTTAAAAAAAGATATTATAATTATTAGATTACAGATTATAAGATTATAAAATTAAGTTAAAACCGGGAGTGAAACTTCGCAGCTTCTAGCCCTATTATTTAAACCCTTAACAGGTTAAGGCCTTAAGGAAGTACGTTAATAAAAATCTAAAGAATAGATTTATTATAAAGTCTTAATCCTTAATAAGGTATTTAATACTGTTTGTTTTAAGGAAAGGAGATAGTAAACTATATATAATTATTAACTATTAAACGTTAAATAAAAATATAATTAAGAATCGCTATTTATTATTACTTATTACAGAAATGTAAAAATAGATTACTAAAGTAAATTAGTTCTTTAGCTTTAATTTCCCTATAGGGTTTAACTATATTAGAGTAAAGGAAGAAGATGAATATAAGACAGCCTTTTAAACTTATAACGGGTATTATTAATACTGTGTTATATTAATAAGATTAATAAACGCCTTTATAACCTTTTAAAGCCTTATTAATAATATTCTCTGCCCCTTCCTTAATAAGTTTATCTTTATATATCTGGATAACGTTTTAATTTATTCTGAAACTTTAAAAAAATATTAAAGATATATACGACAGGTTTTAACAGCTTTTAAAAAAGCGAAGCTAATAGTAAACCTGGAAAAGAGCCACTTTTATATTTAGGAACTAAACTATTTAAGGTTTAGAGTAACCTTTAAAAGGCTTAAAATGTAACTGGAGAAGATAGAGGTAGTTAGGGACTAACTTATTTTAAAAAACTAAAAAGAGTTATAAACCTTTATTAACTTTATAAACTTTTATTAATACTTTATTAAGTATTTTATAAAGGTTATAAAACTATTATATAAGCTTACAGGAGAGGGTAAACTATTTAAGTAAACTGATAAATAATAAAAGGTGTTTAAGGACCTTAAGTACACCTTTATTATAATACTAATCCTAGCTCTCCCTAATTTCTTTAAACCTTTCTAAGTTAAAACAGACTTTTTAGAATTCGTAATTAGTAAAGAACTTAACTAAGTTTAGAATAATGGAAAACACTACCCAGTTACCTTTTTATTAAAAGGGATCCACAGCCTAACCTTATAATACCTAATTTATAATAAGGAACTGATAGTAATCATTTAGTACTTTATTAAATAAGCACTGTATTTAAGTAGCATAGAAGAATTAGTTTAGGTCTTTTTAGATTATAATAACCTCTAATACTTCTTAATAAAGGAACTTAGCCTATAGTAAGCATAGTAGGTAGAGTTAATAGCCCTGTTCCACTTCCAGATCTATTACGTTAAAGGAAAAGATAATAAGTAAACTGATACCTTTAACTAGAGATAAGATTATAAAGATATTAATCCAGTCCTAATCCCTATCACTATATTTAATAAAGTAAAGAACGGTATGTTAAAACACACGTTATAAGTGTTAGATAACTAGACACTAGAATAAATTATTAATATTTATATAAACTTATAAATAAAGTATAATATTTATTAATAATAACAGGACTTTTAAGTAAGAAGGTTAGTGGAAGGAACTTGTAAGTATAAATGCCTGTTAGGAGACTTTTTAAGGTACTTATAAAACTGTAGTAAAAAGTGCTTAATATATCTAAACTATAATAAAACTGGTTATTAACTAAAATAACTGTTAGAAGGTGTAAATAACGTGTTTAAACTAAAAGTAAGGCTTTAATATTAAAAGAAATTATATATTTATAACTTAAATAAAAGGAAGGAATATATCTAGTAGGTTTATAAGTCTTAACTTAAGAGATATATAGGCCAGGTTAAAACCTTTATACAGGCTTAGTAAGCGTACACCTTTCCAGGAATGAAAAAGCTGGTTAAGGAGGTAGTTAATAACTGTAATATCTGCTACTAAAAGCAGAATTAGCACTATAAGCTATATAGGCTTCTTAAACCACTCCCCATACCATAAGCGCTATAGAGTTTAATCTTACTTAACTTTATCACTAGGATTCTAGAGTTTAAAGACCTTATTATAAAAGTTACTTATAACTAAATCCTTATAATAATTAACAGATTAATAAAATAAGCTTACTTCTTACTAACCTTAAAGAATATAACAGTGGAATAACTTACTTATATTTTTAAAAAAGAGGTAATCTTATAATACCTTTAATTAAATAACATTATTATAAATTAAGATAAACTAATTATATTAAAGTTTTAATAAGGACTAATATAAAGAATAAGTGTAAAGAGTAAGCTTTTAACAGTATTTTACCTATAAATAGATAACTAAATGGAATAAGTTAATTAGATACTTATAATATATCTTTAAACCTATATTAACTTTAAATAAAATAATTAACTTAAGCTGTTACTAACAGTGCAGATAGCTTATAATATAATACTAGTTAAGTTAATAAATATATTACTATTCTTCACTAATTACAGTAAAGAGTTTAAACTTTATTAAAGCCTACTTACTAATACCCCTTAAGCCACAGTCTATATAAATTAGATATAAGAGCTATATAACCACCTATAAGCTAAACTTAAGTTTATACGTAAATAAATAAAGAAGTTTACTAATAAACACTAGACTAAATAGCTAATACTTAAGAAAAGACTTTATTATAATAGTAAATAAGTTAAAGGACTAACTCTTTAAGAGGGAGATTATATTTACCTTTTTTTATAAAACTTACATTTAAAACGACTTAGTAAGAAGTTTAACTTTAAAAGGTATAGACTGTTTTAAATTAAGAAAAAGATTACTACCTTTAATTATAAATTAAACCTACCTGTTAGTATAAAAGTATAGACTAAGGTTTTTTATATCTTACTTCTAGAACTTGCTTTAAAAGGAGTTCCTCTGGAAAAGAAGATTAAGATTAACACTAATAAGGATAAGTACAACATTAAAGAAGTTATAAATTTATAAAAGGGAAAGAACACGTTTAAATATCTTGTTAAATAGCTAGACTACAGCTTTAAAAGTAACTTATAAGAGCTAGTTAAAAATTTTAAGTGCCTAAACTTAATTACAGAGTTCCATTAAAAAAATCCAGACTAATTAAAACTAATAATAAGAATTAGAAATAAAATAAGATCTAATATCTAAATTACTATATTAAAGAGTAAGACTACCATGGGACTTAGAGCCTAAGAAGCGGTAAGAAACTCCTTAATAAGTATAAGAGGATATTTATTAAAACCCTTAGCTAAGGTTATAAGGACCTTAGACCTAATAAGGAAGCTAAACCTTTAAAGCTCCTAATAAGCTCTATATAAAAATAAGTTAGTAAAAAAAGGGGCCGCCCTTCACGTACTAGAAAAAGGAGCTATAAATTAAGTTAAGAAAAAGTCATTAGTTATAATAACCCCCTAGAGAAAGAACTAGCAGGTATTCCTGTTAAAAAGCCTCCCCAGTTAAAGGACTTATTAGCTTTAGGAGGAGCGGCCAGACAAGCCTCCTCCTACTCCTAGAAACGAAGGATTTTTACCTCCCGGTTAAATGTAGAAAAAGCCCGCTCTTCCATCCTGTAACGTTAAACTTTAATCCATTTAAGTCAGGTAACGGCTTTATAAAGCTTTTAGGTTTTCAGCTCTAAGTTCCATATAGTAACGTCGTACTCTATATTAAGACGGCGCTTTTTAAAAAAAAGCTATTAAAGGAAAGCGTCGCTATAACTAAATACATTATATAAAGATAAAGCCCCTACTAGTAAGTATTTAAAATAACTGTCCGATTATACAGTAATAAGACAGGAAAGCGATTTTAAAGAATAATAATTATAAGGTGACATTTATAATCTAAAAGTTAAAATAAAGTCTATAAGGTTACGGTAATAAGAGGTGTTATTTTTCAAAGTACGCTTTTACACACGGTTAATAGGTATAATTACGTTAGGAAAGAAGGAACGCTCTTATTAGGATTTTTTATGGAAAAAGAATGTTAAAGAGGGGGAATTATATAACAACCCTGTAAGTCGTTATATAAGTTAAAGTGGCCTGATAAATCCCCCGTATAAGGAATAGTATAGGAAGACAGTACACACAGTATTATATACTAGGCTAGGGGTGTAAAGACCTGAAGCCCTTATAACTAACCAGCAGCTGCTTAATCTTAGTAAAGGTGCTCACTTACTAAATATCTGTAAGACCTTTAAGTAAGAGGTGCTTAGTAGTAGGTTACTTAGTTCCTTATTAAGTAACAAACTATTAAATAAGGTATAAGGTACCTTTAGCTAATTAGTATAGATAGTTATAATTATACCTATAACCACTATAAAGGACTTTAATTCCTCACACTAATATTCAATTATTCATTTATATCCTACTGTTCAGACTCACCTTTATATATTATAGTGATAGCGACCTACAGTGACATTAAACCCCCTGTCTAAGAGTGCTAGCTTAACAAGCCGTCTTCAGAACGCCCCTTACCTGTTAGCGTCCTGCCATACGTTCTGTCTTAACCCGCACCAGTCCTCTCAAGGCCTGTGTCGGGTGCAGGTCGTAATAATTATTTTTAAAAGCTAGTTAAAATAGTTATTAAGGCTAATAACTGGTATTACGATTATTATTATCGGAAAAACTTTTAAAAAGAACGAACTCTTTACTAGTTAAATAAACTTAAGAAGGGGAATTAATTAACTGTAATAAGTTACTACCCTAGGCTAATAGATATTAGTATAGTAAACTGTTAAAACTGACTTAACTGCGATAAGCCTTAACGGTAGTAACAGTAAAAGTAATTTAAAGACCTATCCTAAGTCTAGTACTTTAACTATAATAAGAAAGGTTACATAACGTAACTGTGACGACCCTATAGGCTGTCACTTGGGCCGGAGCGGCCCGACGGATTCCCTGCAGAAGGAACAGTGCAGGAAAACAGTACGCACGGTACCGCGCACTAGGCCAGGGGTGCAAAGACCTAAAGCCCTTATAACTAACTAGAAGTTACTCAGTCTTAGCAGGAGCGCTCACCCACTAAGCATCTGTGGGACCTCTAAGCAAGAAGTGCTTAGTAGCAGGTTACTTAGTTCCTTACTAAGTAACAGGCCACTAAGCAAGGTATAAAGTACCTCCCGTCTAGTTAGTATAAATAGCTATAGTTATATCTACAACTACCGTAAGGGACTCTAATTCCTTACGTTAATATTCAATTATTTATTTATATCCTACTGTTTAGACTCACCTCTGTGCATTATAGTGACAGTAACTTACAGTGATATTAAACCCCCTGTTTAAAAGTGTTAGCTTAATAAGCCGTCTTTAAAATACCCTTTACCTGTTAGCGTCTTACTATACGTTCTGTCTTAACTTACATTAATCCTCTTAAGGCCTGTATTAGGTGTAGGTTGTAATACGATATTAACGTCTTAGTTCTAAACGCTGTTTGTTAAATTCCTAAACACTACCTCTCTCCTATTAACATATTAACTTCTAGAAAAGGTAAGGAGATTAAGGAAACGTAAACCTAGCCTTAGCTCTTTACTATCGATAAGTTAGCTATATGTTTTGAAGACTTAAACCTTAACTAGTAGGGATTAATTAAAGAACTTAACAAAGCCTTCCTTAAAGACATTAAAAGCTGTATCGGCCTTATTGAAAAACTCTAAGCCTAACTTAACGCTATTAAGTTAGAAAATAACGACCTTAAGGGCTTACAGAAGAAGCGAGTAAAGCTCCCCTTACCGTTACGCTTTAAGGGAGACTCAGTATAGTTAAAGTCGTAAATAGCTTAACTTTAGAGTTATATTACTTATTACGATAAGTAGTTCTTCGAAGAAAAAAGAAAGGTTAGGTTTACTAAAGGCTTATTAGACAGAGTAACTGTTTACTAATATAAACCTTATATGAAGATAATTAACGACCTCTCTATAGATAGAGTACGTAAAGAGGCCCCTAAGACTTAAGCCCTTTTTAATAACTTTAACGTTTTTATTAACTAACTCTGGACTGAGTTTAGAGAACTAGACGCCCTTAGGCAGGCTGAGTAACGCTTTATAGCCTTAAGGCAAATATCCTTAATCTTTAAGTTCTTTATACGCTTTAAACTGGAAGTAGTAAAGATTAAACTTGGTTAAGAGGCTTTAGTAATGCTGTTTTAAAGTAGTTTAAAGAAACACGTTACTAGAAACCTCTACTGGGAAGACTGCTTAAATTACCTTTAGGAGTTAGTTAAGATAGTTATTAAGGCTGATAATTAGTATTATAATCACCATTATTAGAAGAACTATTAGAAAGAACAGACCCCTTACTAACTAAGTAAATTAAAGAAGGGGAATTAGTTAACTGTGACAGATTACTACCCTAAACTAATAGATATTAGTATAGTAAACTGTCAGAATCGACTTAACTGTAATAAGCCTTAATAATAATAGTAACAGAAGTAACTTAAGGACTTATTACAGGTCTAATACTTTAACTGCAATAAGAAAGGATATATAACATGGTAATACTTATTACTAAAATAGGTCGGTTAGAAACCTGTTTTAGAAGGAGGGAAACACGTTAGGTTTAACTTAAGAAATATCTATATTAGGATAATAAGTAATAAAGAAGACTACATTTAAATAAATAAGTGTAACGTAAAAGATAAGGAGGAAGAAGAGGAAGAACCTTAAGACGTAATATACTTAGTCTTTAAAGGTATTTTAGAAAAGTTAGCTATAAAGGTGCAGGTCGCTATAGACTAATTCTAAGGTGGGAACTTAGAACTGTTAGAGGTGTAGGTTATAGAAGACTGACTTTAGGAAGAAATGTTTTAATTAGTTATTATAAGCCTTAAAAACCTTACCTTATAAACTTAGGAACTAAAAAAGTCTAAGAAGGACCCTAACTTAGACTTTACTAGAATAGTAAAAGGAGTTAAAGAACTAGCCCTTTAAGCTACTTAAACGGTAAAGTAAGTTTTAGAAGGTAAAAGAGAGTAAGCTGAGAGAATTAAGTTAGAAAAACGAAAGTTCTTTTTAACAGTACCTCTTAAGACTCTTAAACACTTTAAATACGTTAAGTAGATTAGCACCCTTACCTCCTTAAAAGAAGGATAGCTTAGATAGTTACCCTGTATTAAAGTTAGTGTACCTTTAACCGGTACCTTAAGGGTCTTTTAAGAAGATATAAAGTAAGTACACTAATAGAAGGTCTAGGAATTAAAGGAGAAATATTAAAAGTTAGTGGATAAAATAAAGGACTTGTAAGTCGAAAGCCTTACTGTAACGTTTAAAGACAGAGTAATAGAAATTAAGTTATAACTCCGCAATAGAGTTCGCTTTATTAATTAGCTTAAGTACTAACTTGTTAAGGAAAGTTACTTTATAAAAGAATAAGTTAAGCTGTTATTACTTGAGTTTTAGGAAAAGGTTTAGGAGAAATAACAGACTTAAAGGCAGGTAGAAGAAAAGAAAAAATAAGATGTTACTTTACCTATCTTATATTTTATAACTGCAGTATTATTAATTAATATCAATTACCTTAATTATAAAGATATACTGTAAATTAATTATATATACAATAACTGCACTCTTAACTAACATAGTAGGTTTAAAGCTCTTTATAACTACTTCCCTAGCATATAAAGATAGGATTACGCTGTTATAAGGATAGAGTTAGAACCAGCCTATTATTAAGTCTCTTACTCCCCGATAAAAGAGTCTAACAACAAGCAGAAAGTTACCGTAATTAATTAAGCTCCCACTACGTGTTAGCGAGGAGGAGTACTTAATAACTGCTTAGTCGTAACGTGCTTATTATATCTTAACGGAAAAGCTAAAGAATGGTAGAAATAGGAAGATTATTAATGGATTTAAGAGTAAAAAGACATTATTATAATCTAGTCTTATAAAATGTACTATCGACTTATTAAGGACTTCAGGAACATTATACCGTTTAAAGTCGATTAGACACTAAAGCGTAAAAACCTAAGAAGGGTTAATTACTAAGTCTATTAAAGCTGCCTGTTTTTTTAAAAGGAATTAAGAAAAAGCTATAAGCCTTTTAAAAGGGCTGGAAACTAGTAGTTTATTAGTTAGTAAAAACCCTAAGAAAAAGGAGAGGTACTTAGAGGTTAAGCCGTATAAGACTTTAAAGATAGATAATTACTATAACTTAGATATTAAAGGAATATAAGCACTATTCCGTCAGTGTTAATATAATAGACAGAAAAGGGAGGCCGTTTAGGGTAAAAGCAGTAATTAATAATAAGAGTACTTCTAACCTAATACACCCCTTATTAATTAACTAAAGGAAACTCCCTAACTAAGAGTATAAAAAGGCTATCCCTATTTGAAATAGAGAAGGAGGCCTGTATTAATATAATAATAATAAAGTCACTTATTACTTACCACTCTTAATTAAAGTGGACGGGGATAAATAATAAGTAGACTTTAACGTTACATTAATTATAAGGTATAATATAATCCTAAGTCTACTTTAATTAGAAAAGTATAATCTTATAATTAACTAAAGGAGTAGTTACCTTACCTTTAATAAATCTCCTAATTATAATCCTTATTTAAAGGAAGCTAAGAAAGTACCGAACCGCTTTAAAGATATATAAAACACTTAAAAGCACGTTAAACCCTTAAAACTAAGTATAGTTTAAGTTAGGTTTATAAAGACAGTTAAAGGACTAGAAGGTCTACTGTATTACCTAGATAACGATTTAAAAAGTAGAAAGAAGTAAAAAGTTAACCTATAGATAAGTGAAGAAGTTAACTTATCTAAAGTACTTGCGGAATATAGGAAATTCACCCTGTTTCGAAAGAAAATACTGTAATTACCAGACTACAGACCTTAAGATTACGAAATTAAGCTAAAGCTAGGAGTAAAACTCTACAGTTTTTAACCTTACTACTTAAACCCCTAATAAGCCAAGGCCTTAAAGGAGTACGTTAATAAAAACCTGAAGAACGGGTTTATTATAAAGTCTTAATCCTTAGCAGGTTATTTAATACTGTTCGTCTTAAGGAAGGGAGATAGTAAACTACGTATAGTTGTTAATTACTAAATGTTAAATAAGGATATAATTAAGAATCGTTACTTATTACCACTTATTATAGAGATATAAGAGCGGATTATTAAGGTAAATTAGTTCTCCAGTCTCGATTTTCCTATAGGATTTAATTACGTTAAGGTAAAGGAGGAAGATAAATATAAGATAGCCTTTCAGACTTATAACAGGTATTACTAATATTACGTTATATTAATAAGATTAACAAATATCCCCGTAACCTTCTAAGGCCTTATTAACAGTATTTTTTACCCCTTCCTCGATAAGTTTATCTTTATGTATTTAAATAACGTTCTGGTTTATTTTAAAACTTTGGAAGAATACTGAAAGTATATATAATAAGTTCTGACAGCTTTTGAAAAAGTAAAGCTAACAGTAAACTTAGAAAAGAGTTATTTTTACATTTAGGAACTGAACTATTTGGGGTTTAGAGTAACCCTTAGGAAGTTTAAAATGTAAGTGGAGAAGATAGAGGTAATTAGGGATTAGCCTACTCTGAAGAATTAGAAAGAATTATAAGCCTTTATTAGCTTTATAAACTTTTATTATTATTTTATTAGGTATTTTATAAAAGTTGTAAGACCACTTTACGAACTTATAAGTAAGGGAAAGCCGTTTAAGTGGACTGATAGATAGCAGAAGGTGTTTAAAGACCTTAAGTACGCCTTTATTATAACATTAGTCCTAGCCCTCCCTGATTTCTTAAAGCCTTTTTAAATCGAAACAGACTTCTTAGAGTTTGTAATTAGTAGAGAACTTAGTTAAGTCTAGGATGATGGGAAACGCCACCTAGTAGCCTTCTTGTCGAAAGGAATCCACGGCTTAGCCCTGTGATATCTAATCTATAATAAGGAACTAATAACGATTATTTAATACTTTACTAAGTAGGTACTGTATCTAAGTGGTACGGAAGAACTAGTCTAGGTCTTCTCAGATTATAATAACCTTTAATACTTCCTAATAAAAGAACTTAACTTACAGTAAGTATAGTAAGTAAAGTTAATAGCCTTATTTTACTTTTAGATCTATTACGTTAAGGGAAAAGATAATAAGTAAGTTAATACCCTTAATTAGAGATAGGATTATAAGGATATTAATCTAATCTTAATCCCTGTTATTATATTTAATAAAATAAAGAACGGTATATTAGAACACACGTTATAAGTGTTAGATAACTAAACGTTAGAATAAATTATTAATATTTATATAAACTTATAAATAAAGTATAATATTTATTAATAATAATAGGACTTTTAAGTAAAAAGGTTAGTGGAAGGAACCTGTAAGTATAAGTGCCCTTTAGGAGACTTTTTAAAGTACTTATAAGACTATAGTAAGGAGTGCTTAATATATCTAAATTATAACGAAACTAATTATTAATTAGAACAGTTATTAAAAGGTGTAGATAGTATACTTAAATTAAAAGTAAAGCTTTAGTATTAAAAGAAACTGTACGTTTATAACCTAGATAAATAGAAAAAATACGTTTAGCAGGTTTATAAGTCTCGACTCGGAGGATATATAAGTTAAGTTAAAACCCTTATATAGGTTTAGTAAGCGTATGCCTTCTTAGGAATGAAAAAGCTGGTTAAGGAGGTAGTTAATAATTACAATATCTGTTACTAAAAGTAAAATTAGCATTATAAACTATATAAGCTTTTTAAACCACTCCCTGTACTATAGGCACTATAGAGCTTGATCTCGCTTAATTTTATCACCGGGATTCTAAAGTTTAAGGACCCTGTTATAAGAGTTACTTATAACCAGATCCTTATAATGGTCGATAAGTTAATAAAGTGGGCTTACTTTTTATTAACCTTAAAGGATATAATAATAAAGTAACTCACTTATATCTTTAAGAAAAAGGTAGTTTTATAACACTTTTAGCTAGATAATATCGTTACGGATTGAGATAAGCTAATCGTGTTAAAGTTCTAGTAAAGATTAATGTAGAGAATAGGTGTGAAAAGTAAGCTTTTAATAGCTTTCTACCTACAGATAGATAATTAAATAAAGTAAGTTAATTAGATACTTATAACATATCTTTAAGTATACGTTAACTTCGAATAAAATAATTAGCTTAAGCTGTTACTAATAGTATAGATAACTTATAATATAATATTAGTTAAGTTAACAGGTATATTACCGTTTTTCACTAACTACAGTAAGGAGCCTAAGCTTTATTAAGGCCTACTTACCAGCGCCCCTTAAGCCGTAATCTACGTAGATTGAATATAAGAACTGCATAACTACCTGTAAGCTAAACTTGAGTTTACACGCGAATAAATGAAAAAGTTTATTAATAAATACTAAATTAAGTAACTAGTGTTTAAGAAAAGACTTTATTATAATAATAAATAAGTTAAGGGACTGACTCTTCAGGAAGGGGATTATATCTACCTTTTTTCACGAAACCTGCATTTAAAACGACTTAGTAAGAAGCTTAACTTTAAAAGGTACGGACCGTTCCGAATTAAGAAAAAGGTTACTACCTTTAATTACAAATTAAACTTACTTATTAGTATAAAGGTGTGGATTAAGGTTTTTCACGTCTCACTTTTAAAACTTGCCTTAAAGGGAGTTTTACTAAAAAAGAAGATTAAGGTTAACGCTGATAAGGATAAGTATAATGTTAAGGAAGTCGTGGATTTATAAAAGGGAAAGAACACGTTCGAATATCTTATTAAGTAGTTAGATTATAGTTCTGAAAGTAACTTGTAAGAACTAGTTAAGAACCTTAAGTACTTAGACCTAATTACAGAGTTTTACTGAAAGAACCCAGATTAATTAAAGTTAATAATATAAACTAGAAATAAGATAAGATCTGACATTTAAATTACTATATTAAAGAGTAAGACTACTGTAAGACTTAAAGCTTAAAAAGTAATAGGAAACTCCTTAGTAAGTATAGAAGGATATTTATTAAAACTTTAACTATAAGTTATAAAGACCTTAAACTTAATAAAAAGGTTAGGCCTTTAAAACTCTTAGTAAGCTCTGTATAAGAGTAAGTACTGTTAAAAGAAAAAAGTCAGTAAAAAATAAATAAAAAGTTATTAGGTCTAGACCCTCTAGCCCTGAAGAGTAAGGATCTAAGGTGACAAAAAGACCTTAGAGGAACTTAAAACTACAGATTAGGTTAAGAAAAGGTTATCGGTTAAAATGACTCCCCGGAGAAAGAACCAGTAGGTATTCCTATTAAAAAGCCTCCCTAGTTAAAAGACTTACTAACTTCGGGAGGAGTAGCTAAATAAGCCTCCTCTTACTCTTAGAAACGGAGGACCTCCACCTCTTAACTAAACATAGAAAAAGCTCGCTCTTCCGTCCTGCAACGTTAAACTTTAATCTAGTTAAGATAGGCAGTAGCTTCGCGGAGCTCTTAAGTTTTCAGCTCTAGGTTCTGTATAACAGTATCATACTTAGTATTAAGGTAGCGCTTCTCGGAAAGAAACCGCTAGAGGAAAGCGTCGTTATAACTAAACGCGTTATATAAAGATAAAGCCCTTATTAGTAAGCATTTAGAGTAATTATCCGACTGTGTGGTAATAAGATAGGAAAGCGATTTTAAAAAATAATAACTATAAGGCGATATTTACGATCTAAAAGTTAAAATAAAGTCCGCGAGGTTACGGCGATAAGAGGTGCTGTTTTTTAAAGTGCGCTTTTACACACGGTTAGTAGGTATAATTACGTTAAAGAAAGGAAACGCTCTTATTAAGATTCTTTATAAGAAAAGAATGTTAAAGAGGGGGAATTATGTAACGACCTTACAGGCTGTTATTTAAGCTGGAGCAGCCTGACAGATCCCCTATAGAAGGAACAGTGTAGGAAAACAGTACGTACAGTACCGCGCATTAGGCTAAGGATGTAAAGACTTAAAACCCCTATAACTAACTAGAAGTTACTTAATCTTAATAAAAGCGCTTACCTACTAAGCATCTGTGGGACCTTTAAGTAAGAAGTGCTTAGTAACAGGTTACTCAGTTCCTTATTAAGTAACAGGCCACTAAGTAAGGTATAAGGTACCTCCCGTCTAGTTAGTATAGATAGCTATAGTTATGTCTATAACTACTGTAAGGGACTTTAGTTCCTCACACTAATATTCAATTATTCATTTATATCTTACTGTTCAAACTTACCTTTATATATTATAGTGATAGCAACCTACAGTGACATTGAACCTCCCGTTTAGGAGTGCTAGCTTAATAAGCCGTCTTTAAAACGCCCCTTACCTGTTGGCGTCCTGCCATACGTTCTGTCTTAACCCGCGCCAGTCCTCTTAAGGCCTGTGTCGGGTGCAGGTCGTAATACCTAGATCGTAAATAAACTCCTCTGCCTCTTGTAGCCTTAGACACTAGAGTCCACGAGCTTTTCCCACTGAGCGTTGTACCACCGCTAGCGGTAATAGTACTACTTAAACCTCTTAGCGTAGAAGTTGCATTTGTAAGCTAAATACTTAATCTATATTATTAGCTAGTCCTGTCGCTTTAGATCCTCTTTAAATGCAAACTTAATTAAGGCTGTATATAAGTATTTATTTTAGAGGAATCTCCTCGCCCACTCGGTATAGTTAGTAATACAGCCTCTAAACTCCTCCCCCCTTTCCGCCTGCCTATAGCGGAATTATCTCTAACGTAGTAACTTCCCCCCCCCCTCCCTCTCTAAAACACTATTCATTAGTTAGGGCCGGCTATTATCCCCCCTTACCAGTATCGTAATATCCCGTAGTATTTATCTAAGTGCCGGAAGACTTCCTTAAGAACGTAAATTAAATACTAGGGCCGCCTGCCGTTCTTATTAAGCTTGCTATAATTTTCCCTTTTAAAAAGTAGAGCCTAAAGGTATAAATATTCTTAGTATTTAGTCTAACTCTAGCTAAAATAGTTTGGTAATCTGCATACTGAGATAAGGCCTCCCGGTATCTTCGTATGTAATAAAATTAATACTTATAGCATTTATATAACTAGTTAGGATACGTAAAGCCTTATAAATTACACGGGGGAACTAAGAGACAGAGGACTTACCCAGTAGGTAGGTATTCTAATTCCCTAGGCAAAAGGAAGTACTTTGGAAGGTGGATTATTACTAATGGGGAGAAACCTAGCGGGTGTTGGGTAGCTCTAAAAGGAAGAGGAAGTTTAGGGCCGGGATTAGAGTTAAGCTAAAAGTTATAATAGACGAGATATACTATAAAGGCTGTAAAGGCCGAGAATATCTTAATTAGCGATACGATTACAGTTAGACATTCTCTTATTCAATCTAACTCTCCATACTTCCTTTTCCATCCGGCAGCCCGAATCCGAGTCGCCAAACCCGCGCCTGGAGCCACCCACTCCAAATCTAAGCCCGTCATTGTCGGCATCGCCTTCCCATCAGCCAGCCACACCACCGGCCCCCTTATAAGTCGCCGGCCATCTCGCATCCCGCGGCTACAATGTCTACGCAGGGTTTTCGCGCCATCGGAGCACCTCCTTTACATCGGTCCTGATCTCAAGCACCAGTTTGACCACCCCTCCTCCACCATAGAACACATAAGCAATTCAATCACGCATTTGTAGCCCCTCTATCAATTGCACTGAGTTCAGCGTACCGTGTTTCTGACAGATAGTTCTCGTCCACCTCGGAGAGACCTAACCTAGGTAGTGCTACGGTCTCCAAGAAGGTCGTATAATTACTAGTAGGTAAACAATCCCACCGCTGCAAAGCGCGACGGCTCATTGAACAGTTTACCGTCGTAATAACTCGGAATAGAAAAAAGCATCTCTTAGGCGAAACTATTCGTCTGGGAGGTAAAGCTTGAATTCAACCCCGGTAAGCTGGTCCTCCCCGGTCTCGAGCTCTAATCCCGCTATGTTGCGCTGGCTCAGCTTCGCGCCGAACTCGACCTCATACTCGTGGGGCTCGTCGCCGTCCCCAAAGTAAGCCCCGTTCGTGTCCTCGGTGGCGGTCAGATCGGCGCCCTTGATCTGCAGCTTTTGCACACAGAAGGCTAGCACTGCGGGGCCTGGATCTTCCCAGTCGACTTTCAGCGTGCGCTTCTTGGATCGCTTGCCGGCGAACCCTAGCGGTGCCCCGTGCATGTTGACAC
>Ga0247760_1000398_pt1 | contig 47921 bp, 61 predicted proteins | sample UWRJL171409R4_FD_179936 | JGI IMG/M metagenome (GOLD analysis project Ga0247760, IMG submission 179936) | Plant litter microbial communities from Arlington Agricultural Research Station in Wisconsin, United States - UWRJ-L171-409R-4 | ecosystem: Environmental > Terrestrial > Plant litter >...
TGGCTCCGGTGTGGCCGCCGTGCTTATTTCCGGATATCTATGGCGCCGGCTGATTCGGCCGCTGATTCGTCGCGGCCCCCGGAGCCTCCACTATAGTACAGGGCGCTAATGCGCCGTGGCCACACCATTACAGCGGGGCCGGTGCCGTAAGCAACCGCTAGTCGCGCCTTTCAGGGAGTCTGGCCCCCCCCCGCTCCGCTCCAACTCTCCGTCCCCAACCTTCTCTTCTTTCCGGTACCGTAGGCCGGCCTCCTTTACGCTATGGCTCCCCGGAAGCGACGAGCGCCGGCTTCAACGCCGGCGCCGGCTAGGCTATCGATCACGGTAGCTGGATCGGCTGGTACAGAACAACCCCTGGCCGGCTAAAAGGGGCTAGCGTAAGTAAGGATTCCAGCAGCGCGGCCAGAACGCGTTATCGTTAATAACGCCAAGCTCCGGGCTAACGCGCAGAATATCCTCACTATAATTAAAGCGGCGTGGCTGAAGAATACGTCGTTAATATACAAGCCGAAGTAGGAAGAATTCCAGCGGTTCTACTGGTGGAAACAGTACTAAGACGGCGAGACGGTGACGGAGGATAAGCTCCTTCTTTTCCTTATTAAAGAAGTTATAAATCGGCCATTATAGTTACGGAGCCGGAAGGCTGACAGCGATATGCCACTCTTAAAGACTCAGCTTACCTAACAGTCGGTTCAGACCTACATTACCACTATTACCGACCTTTATTAATTGTAACGAGCCCTTAATATAAACACCCACCCCTTATCCTGAGAGGATAACGCCTGGGAGTATATTAAATCTCTCTAACGCCGTGATACAGAGCGGTAGAAAGCTAACTACGCCGATAAGGGCTAAAATACTGTTCTTAACAGCTATTTGGAGGATGACCTTAAGCGGGTTACTGGGGAGTTATAGGGCTATACTGGCCAGTTAGCTGAATGCCACTTCTAGACTTTAACTAATATACTTCTCAGCCATTATATACTTACCCACAGCGGTAACCGCCAGAGCCTTAAGATCTCAGACCTCTTTACGTTTAAATTTGCCAGTAAGGGGCCTATTTAGTGTATGCTGCTTATTACTATTATACGGGCTGGAAAGTAGAACTAACATGGCTGTTTAGAAACTGCCGGTGCCTTTTAAAGCCGAGACCCGCTTATTTGCGTTCTCGGCGCAGTAGCCTTCTACCTTCTATACTAATGGGACCTTACTGATAAGCTATTTCCCTACTTTAAAAGCTAAATGTAATGGTATAATATCTGGCTGTTAAAGAGCATTAAGGCTAGCCCCACCTTTACGTTAGCGTATAATAACTAGCGGGATTAAGTTATTAAGGCGTTTATATACGTTAATATCCGGTTAAATAAGAAGACCTACGTTAGTTAAAGCTCTGGAGTGAAGACGGCAGAGTTAAAGGGGGTAAGTGAGGCGCAGATTTACCGTGCTAGCTGGTAGAACCAGGAGTAAATAGTTGGCTATTACCTGAATTCACTACCCTGGAAGTTTATGCGGATTATGGCTGGCTATCTGGTGTAAATGGGGGGGTTTAAGATACGCTAAAGCCAAACGCTACCTCTGGACTTACTATTAACGTTAATTTAACTGGAGTTAAATTAATAAGTAGATAAGTTTAGCCCTGGCCCAGAGTAAATAAACGACCTTATAGTAACCAGCTTTATAAACTTATTATTTTACCTTTAAAAGGTGATTTTAAAAGACTTAGTGCTGTTAATATGCTAGTTTCCGGAATCTACCGTGTGGAACCATCTAATATTTTAGTATAAAGATTACTGGCCGTATACGTATTATGTAGCGGTAATAATAGAAGAAGGTAAGCGGCTGAGCCAGTTAGCTGTTCTGACACAGGCTTTGCCGGTCCTTACCGACTACCTGAAGACGGCCGAAGCCTGGAGCGAGGTGAAGATATTAGAGCTTTTAGTAACCCTGACGGCTGAGGTTCGTACGGCGGCAGAACGGCTAGCCGGAACCTATTAGTCTTCCTTACGCAACCTTCTTACCGAAAGCGTTTTCCAGCTGTAACTACCACCAGTACCAGCACTGGCATCGGCTCTGGTACTAGTGATAATACCGGCTCCGGCTCCGGCGTTAGCACTGGTATTACTATCAGAAAGCCAGTTAAGCCACTCTGGCCAATTAAGCCCAGAGCCGGAGACTACAGGGCTGCCGAAATACCGTATGAGCCGGGCTGTTAAGACCGTGAATGACCTTTAGCGTGAGTGGATTACCAGTTTACGGGGTAGCCCTTTAATCACGGCTTTGGATAATTGGTGGGGGAGCCGGTGGTGTGCCGGCCGTTAGGCTAAAGTTCAGTGGTATTCTTTACGGCTGGAAGTCATCCGAGAGATTCGGCGAGTTGCCGGCTTATAGCGGTTGAGCGAGGAATCGGCGATGTTCTTTATTGCGGCCGAATAACGGTAATCTAACTGTTCTTTGGATTTGTATTGTAAACGGCTCCGTGCTAACAGGAAGACGAGGGAGGCCGGTGCCGGTGATAAGAAGGGTGGCCGGCCGGCGCGATAACGGCACGGCGCCGGCGGTAACAAGCTTTCCGTAAATAGATTTAGTAATTGAACCGTTATTATAATACAGTTTGGGCCTGAAAACGCTGTTTACTGCGTAGATTGCGCGCAATTACGCGTAATTGCTTGTGTTCAGGGGCTCAGGGGCTAAAAAATCGTATATATAACCCTAACCCTACACAGACGTAGACATCCTTGGGATATTTCCGGTCGCTGAGGGCATGGCCCCTTTTTGGCTGCGAGGTGGCGCTTAGCGGCTGAATCAGCCACTAATTGGCCGCCGTAGATATACTCTTGATATCGCAGTGGTCGGGGGTCGAGTTGAGGATCTCAATCCTTGTAATCTGGAGTTGATTTTGGAAATACGAAACTGTTTCTTAGTCAATCGAGTTTAAGCATTGTAGTATTTGGACAACGACTTAGGGGGGTCTAGGGTCGCCGGATTTGCGATGCTACAGGCCGGCGCCGCTGTCGCATCTCGGGGCAATGCCAAGCTCCCTGACTCCTGACAGAGACCGTGTTTTCGGCCGGGGAGTTCATTGCAGGCGGGCCCCGTATCTTTCTGGCCGAGCTGGCGCTGAGAGATTACGCTCCAGCGATGCCGGGACCGGCATCTCGGCATCTCGGCATTCCACTATGACCAAGACCGGCCGAAATTAGTCACGTCCGATATGGGGGGCCGCTAAGACAAAGGAGATGAGTTAAACTAGGATTGCTAAAGATAGTGTGATATACAACGCTAGGCTACCTGTACGTGTTTCAAATGTTCAGTTTACCTAAGCCGTTGATTCAATCAATCAGACTGGCTCGACACCGTGGCTGTTCGTCTATCGTAGCTCGTTCCCAAACTACGAGACAAGGCCTCACAGGCGTCATAAACCAACTCCTTTCCCGTATTCAGAACACTATAAGTTATGTTAGTACTCTGGGGATATAGGGAATAGCAGTAGCAGTGAGAAAAATTTACCCAGCCAAAACAAGGACTGAATGTGTCGCCCCTTTGTACACCTTGCTCTCAGTTTCAACACCGTATGACCTGAGCAATTCGGCATAGTTGATGTCTTCTGGCGCCAACAGATCACATTCGGCGATACCTATAAAAGTACTGGGGCTTGCAGCAAGAAGTTCGGCTGGGGCGTAGCACGGTGATGCATGCCAGTGACGGCGATCTGCTTCCGGGTTCTCTCCCTGAAAATAGCGGTGACGGTACCACTCCATTCTCCCTGGAGTGAGAAATGGAGAGTTTTGGGATGTCGACCATGCCGACTCGGTTGTCGCCAAGTTGTCAATGACGGGACATATGAGCAGTTGGAACACCGGCTTTGGTGGCGTGGCGAGTTCAGCGTGCCTGAGACCAACACTCGCAGCGAGCCCTCCTCCTCTTTTGAAAATCATGTTAGCTTCAGAAAAGGGTGCGGCGGATGAATTCTTACGCAGATAACCCCCCGATGGCTAGGCGCGAGACATCAATCTCCAATGCCTTGGAATTCTCTGGGAACATAACCCACTCAAGGCCGTCAAACGCATCGTTGATGGCCGCGGGGTACACATGCTCGGGAGCATGGCGGTAGTTGACCGAGACAACAACGCATTGGACATCTGCTCGCATTTGTTCAATCCCGAGTAGACACGGTAGGGTAAGTTATCGTACATTTACAGACGTGGGTCAGAAAGCCGTTCTCGCTGTTGAGTCCACCATTCACCCAACCTCCGCCGTGGTACCACACGAGACAGGGCCAACCCTCAGCTGGGGCAGTTTCGCTCGGCATGAATACTCTGATCTGGAAATTGCCGACCTCTTTGTCGTATTTCCTACCGACTTCGACCAGCTTCTGGGTGCAGTGCGCAGTTGGCGACGGCTTGCTTCGCGAAGCAGGACTCCATTCTTGCGACTCGGTTGGTCGCACATACTGAAGGATTTCGTCGTGCACGGTAACGTACTCGGGCTCAAGTATGTCCCGAACGGACGCGTGCAGGGGCTGATATGCGACTTTTTCCATGTTTGCAATAGAGGTTGACTGCTTAGATGTTGCTGACCGCCAAATATTTGTGGTAGAGGTTAGGTCGGGCATAAATAGAAGGAGCCACTGACAGGGGCTGCGGCGCTTGACCGGCCCGATCTCTGCGAATAGGGCTTTGGGTGCGGGTACTTCGTGGGGACTCCGGTCTCTCGTGGCGCATCGGAGCTCGCAGTCTTGGGACAAGTGGACAGGGCACGTGAAACAGAAAGATTCAGAACCGACAGGCACACGGGCACTTTTCACACTATTTTTAAACTAGCGGGCGACCAAGATCACCGACATGTTAAGGCTTGAGTCTGCTGGCTTTTCTGCCAATCTGACTTAGATTGCACCCTCGGCCTTGGCATTCAGCAGCTCCCCACTGTCAACAACACTGCTCGCGCCCGATTCCTTCTCCTCGTCGTTTCTTGTCAATCCCTTATCCTTGATGAAAAACATCAACCCCAAGCACACCGCCATCGCCCCGAACCAGAGATAAAACACTGATCTTGCCGCCCTTGCGTACAAGTCCAGCACCAAGCCCTTCTGTTCTTCGCTTAGGCCCGCCAAATCTGGCACTTCAAAAACCGCTTCCTGTATCCGACTCGCCAGTTGATCTGGAATTCCAACGGAAATTTGGTGGACAATGGTGTTGGAAAAGATGGCCGACGCAATCGCCAACCCCGCAGCGCCGCCCAATGAGCGAATAAAGTTGCGAGCACTGATCACAACAGCGCGGTCCTGCTTCGGACTGTGAGCCTGCGCGGCGACAAGAGCTAGGCACCATGTTAGCATCCGTCCCGGCGACAGAAGAGCGGAATTCACTTACTCGGCTGGAACACAAGGTCCACACCAAAACCCTCCACCATCAGAATCACAATCACGGCTGCCAGCGGAAAGGTCCGCGAGAAGGCAATGTGCAAACACGTCCCGATGACCCAGAAGATATACCCCAACCAGATGACCTCGCCATCGTGTCCCATTCTCGAGATGTACTGGCCCGAGAGCGCCGACGCAATGGCCTGCGGCATAACGATCGGAACGATAAGCGCAGCCGACACCAGGATGCTCATCTCCCGCGCCGTCTGGAAGTTTATCGGAAGGATATACACCAGACTGTAGAAGACGATGCCGATCAGGAAGTTCTGTATCAGCATGGCCGCCAGCGCTGGATTCTTGAAGAGGCGGACTGTTTCTCCGTTAGTTATCTGATCGTCCGTCCTTCTGCTGACAATGACTTACAAGGGAACATGGGAGTCTAGCAAACTTCCACTCGTTGATCGCGAACATGGCAAGCGGCACCGACCCAGGTGTAAACATGGAGATCACCATCGGGTCGCTCGCTTTGAACTGCGTGCTAATTCCGGACATTGGAATAAGCAGCAAAATTGTCCCTGAAGAGCTAAGAACAATACCCGCCCAGTCGATCTTGGCGAGCTTCACCTTTAGGGGCTCAGGGGGGATTGTTTGCGGCGACAGCAGGAAATACAGCGCAATTGCCACAACAACGGCTAGCGATGAAATGAAATAGAAGGTCGCCCTCCAGCTCACATTTCGTGTAAAGCTTGCAGCGATGAACGGACCTATCGAGCTCCCGAGACCGACGCACGATCCCAGAATGCCTTGATATCTGGGTTTTGTCAGCACTATCCCAACTCAAGACTTTCAGACTCCATCAACTCACTTTCCGCGCTCTTCTAGCGCCGTGACATCGGAAACAATCATCATCGAGAGCGCCATGATGCCGCCATTGGCAAGACCCGAGATACCCCGGAAGGCATAGAGCTGTGGCCCCGTCTGTGCAAATCCGCAAAGCAGGTCTCCCACCGCCAGCAGACACAAGCACGTGAGCAGGATGACCTTGCGGCCGATAATATCGGAAAGTCGTCCATAGAGCACCTGAAATGCGGTATTCACGATCACATTCGAGAAAGGCCAAGTGTGATAAGGTGAGCAGATGGCAACTTGGTTTAGTGCGCGTGGGCAGCTAACTCGCGTCTTAGGGCATGGGGAAAATGGTTACCTTCCTGCTGCATCACGCTCCGGGTCCGAAAGCGCACAGCGCGATAAGAGCGACTCGCGTCCGCCGACAAGCTCAATCGTTCCAAGTGGAACAGTCATCTCAAGGGGAAGCGGTTAGTCCGGCTGCCAAGCCCAGATGTCATTCCCGGCACGCTTGGTTGCCGGACTCAATGAGCGACCATGGAAGTGGGGTCTAGCTCTCCGGGCCCCTAAGCCGAATAAAATAAGAGGCCAAGGCAGCGAGGACCGGCGAACTGGCTTTCCGCTCAAGGACAAGACACCAACGATGGCCGGACTAACACAAAACTCGCACCCCCAAACCAACACGTACCATGATGCCGGTTTCGGCCGGCGCATGGGCTGGGGTTCGTGTCCAGCACTCCTCCTTATCGACGTCTGCGCCGCCTACTAGAAACAGGGGTCCCCGCTCGACCTCTCCCATAACGCCGAGGGAGCCGCGAGCCCGGATTCAATGCGGAGATTGGTAGCATCGGCCAGAGCTGCAGGTGTCCCGGTGGTTTGGGCCCAGTAGGACCGCACTGCCCCCATGTCTGCACTCATTAGCTCACAAGTCGAATAGAGTCCAATACAACTATCTTTAGATGTTGGACGGTGGAGTGCAGGCTAAAAAGACCAAGACCATCCTCGCTTGGCAAGATGGAGACACACGCGGGTTGGATGCTCTGATGCTGGGCTTGGAACCGCAGCCCGAGGACGTCCTGGTCTTGAAGCGAAATCCTTCGGCATTCTTCGGGACAACGCTGTCGACGGAGCTGAGGCTGCTCAACGTCGACACCCTGGTCATCTGCGGTGTTAGCACGAGCGGCTGTGTGCGCGCCACGGCTATGGACGCCGTGTGCAATGGATTCAGGCCGATGGTGTGTCCAGGATATCGACCCTGAATTGTTTGCATCCTGCTAATTGGTGATTTTACGACACGGCAGGTGGTCAGAGAGGCATGCAGCGACCGCTCGCTGCTGATTCAACAACAGAATTTGTTCGACATTGACATGTTCATTGGTGATGTCATCAGCGAGGAGGAAGCAGTGCAGAATCTGGGGTCTGGGTGGACGGTATCAAAAACGGGTCCATGCTAGCACGCGAGGGTGGGGCACCAAGACACTCTAGCATATCTTTGTTATCTTTTCCCAATCCCAAAGACTCGGAATCTAAGCGCCAAGCAGACTGTGCATATCATTCACAACGCTTGATGATGCGGTACACAGGGTCATCATGTATAATTATCAGCAGGATGGAACCTCTAGACAACCTCTATTCTGATCCAGACTCATCCACACCACCATCACCTGAGCTGCAACCACAATGACCACCATTTCCGAAGTCAAGGGCGGCAAAGCCCCGAGCTCGAGCGGGCACGACTCGGACGACATCGAGAAAGGCACCACACAAGAGATCACGGTCTCGCCCGAAAATGACACCTTCGAGCCCAAGCTGGGATTCTGGGAGCGGCTTTCCGGCGCCGGCGTTGAGACCCGCGGCGCCGAGCCGGTCCCCGAGGAGAAGAGAACCGACACTCGATACATCAACGTCCTGACCGTCTTTGCAACCTCCATGACGAGTCTTTTGCCGTGAGTTCCATTCAACACCCACTGTACCCCTGAAATGCATCTCCTAACCCAACCTCAGCATCGGGATCGGCTCAGCCACAACCATTGGCTTCGGCATATCCCTGCGCGACGCCGCGCTCATGATCATCTTCCTGCAGTTCCTCTTCGCCATCCCGCCGGCTATGTCATCACCATTGCGCCCCACACCGGCATGCGCCAGATGATCCAATCGCGCTACTGCTTCGGCAAATACTACAACATCCTCACCTCGGTCATGGTCACCGCCACCGTCGGCGGCTTCGGCGTCGTCGGCAGCATCAACGGCGCCCAGTGCCTTGCGGCCGCCAAGCCCGGCACCCTCACCCTCGACGGCGGCATCTGCATCATCATGGCCATCAGCCTCGTCATCGGCTTCATGGGCTACCGCGTGCTGCACCTCTTCACGTGCTGGGCGTGGATCCCCGCCTCATCGCCATCGTCATCCTCGTCGGCGCCGCCGGCGACCAGCTCTGGCAGCAAGCCCCCGCCCGCGACGTCTCCGCCACGGACTACATGGGCATGGTGGCCTTCGCCACCGGCAACATGGTCACCTAGTCCAACGTCGTCAGCGACTACAGCTGCTACATGCCGCACAAGACCCCCAAGCTGCGCATCGCCTGCTACTACATTTTCGGCATCGCCGTGCCCTTCTGCCTGCTCATGATCGTCGGGGCCGCCATCGGCGGCGCCGTGCCCCTCGTCCCCGCGTAGTCTGCCGCCTTCAAGGCCCGCGGCATGGGCGGCGTCATCGGCACCATCCTCATCTCCCACCTCGGCGACTTCGGCCGCTTCATCCTCGTCGTGCAGGGCATGACCGTCCTGGCCACCTGCGCCCGCGACGTCTACACCATCAGTTTCAACCTCCCGGCCATCGCCCCCATCCTCAAGAAAGTCCCACGCGTGATCCTCTCTATTCTCGCGACCGCAGCGATCATCGGCGTCGCCATCCCGGCGTCCAAGTCGTTCATCTCCGCCGTCACGGGCTTCCTCAGCCTCATCGGCTACTACGCAGGCGCGTCGGTCACGGTGTTTCTGACCGAGTACATCTACTTCCGCAAGGCGGACCCCAAGAGCTTTGACCCGGCGATCTGGAACGATGGGAAGGCGCTGCCCTCGGGGCTGAGTGCGCTGGGGGCGGTGGTGGTTTCGTGGGCGTTTATTATCCCGAGTATGCACCATCCGTGGTATGTGGGGCCGATTGCCAAGAAGACGGGGGACTTGGGCTTTGAGCTTGCGGTGGTGGTGGTGGCGTTTTTGTCGTATGTGGTGTTGAGGACCGCGGAGATTAGGTATCGGGGGCGGTTGTAGGGTGAGAGTAAGGTATCGACGTCTGTTGGGTTTAGACGAGTTATCGAAGTTAGATAGCAGCAGTAATAGGATTTGCTTGATATTGTGTCTTTGAATCAGGCTTGGTTTGGGTTGCGAGTGATAGTAAAAGGAAACTGAAGTGATGACAGCCGGCCCCTGGATCCATCGACACCCTGCTCTTAAACCAGTCTCCCACCCTTATCTTCCACATACGACCATAGGCACTGGAAAATTCGGGATCCCGTCCGCTCTCCCATAGACAAGCCAGCGACCGCCAGACTAGTAGTTGGGTCGCTGACGACCAGCGAATCCCTGGTGTTGTATGTCTTTTTAGTTCTTGCCCCCATTTTGCCCTCAGCTGCTCAGGTTCAACGACACACAGATAGATACTACCAATTTATGTAGGTAGATATAGTCAGTAATACTGGTAGTGTCAGGTAGTTAAAATTCCCCGTACCAAAGCTACACCCCCCTCAGCTCATGTAGGCCCGCCCAGACCGAGAACTGTTGATTACCCAGGACAGGCAAGAAATGAGGTCTCAGCGTTGGTGATGATTCACTCCTCGCATCACCTGACATCATATCAGGCAATTGCGGCATTTGATATATTGGATTCGATCGCCTTCGATGCGGTGGCTGCGGTGAGGTAGAGTTGCACTCGGCTCTGCCAAGCCAACTGCTGCACTCCACATTTGCAAATACGAGCCTCATCCATGGATTCCTTCGGATCACCGTCATAGCGGAGATCTCAACGGCAGCAGTGGCAGTTGCGGCCTTGGCTGTGGGGTCGGCTGGCCGCAGATCGCAGGTCGCTGCGTGCTGCTTGCAGTGTAAGCCGGAAAGATTCGGCCCCCGCAAGCGACGCCGTGCCATCAATTAGGACATTAAGCCTGATGGAGTCGTACAACACTCCCGATGCGCGGTTCCGGTCTCTCAATTATTGTTACACGGTGTTGCACCTCTTCGCAGCTAGCAGGCTCAGTCCTGGGCCAGTCTCATGGCGAAACGAGTGAGATGAGACAAACGGGGCATGCAACATGAATGCATCCCGTATTTGTGGTGCTCACCGGACTGGAAAGTTGCCGGCAACCCGGAATCCCTTCGCAATATATATCCATGGCTGTGCTCAGACCCTTCCGGGACAAGCGAGTTGGTCAGCTCAGCTACGGCGCGGTGTAGGGCCCTGCCCGGCATCTGATTGCCGACTGCGGTAGGTACGACCTTGAGAGTGGAGTGTAACACTGCGGCACGACTTGCCTCGCTTTACGGCGACGGATTCCCCGCAATATTGTGTGAATACGACAATTGGTCTGTAGGCGCGCCGGTCAGCTGTCAGCCTAATATGGCCATTGGCGATGCCCAACTCACATGACATGCATGCGTCCCTTTCGTATGACGGCGGGCCGGGAGGCGTATCGCATCCTCGCTCGCAGTCGCGCAGAGCACCCTCGTATCGGCCCGCGCGCCTGTTCCTCGAGGAGCAAACCGCCCGGTCCGCGGGCCCAATCCTCGGAGCCGCAGCCACATCCGCGCCCCTGCTATTTTGAGACACACAAACACGACGGGTGGTCACCTTTGTGAGGCAATCATGTTGGCATGTCAAAAGTACCTGTTTTCAGCACCCCAACAATGAATATCGAGTATATAACCCCAGCTCCCATCTCTGTTCTCACCGTCCCCTGATCTCCATCCCATCACAGCTTTCAACCCCACACTCGCTTCAAACAACCCAACCCTCAACTTCAACTTCAACCTCACCTCACCTCAACACCCACCCACAACAAACCTCAAAATGGTCTCCAACACCCTCCTCCTCGCCCTCGCGGCCACCACCCCCCTCGCCCTCGCGGCCGGTTCCGCCCGCGTAATCAACCACTGCGCCGAGTCCGTGACCCTCTGGTCCGTCGGCTCCTCCGTATCCGCCCCCGCCACCCTCGCCGCCAACACCGGCACCTACGCCGAGCCCTTTGTGCGCGACCCCGTCACGGGTGGCAAGGCCCTCAAGATCACCAAAGCCGCCGACGGCCTGTACACGGGCGCGCCGCAGCTCAACTTTGCGTACAGCCTGGATGGCGCGACCGTGTGGTATGATCTGAGCTCGGTGTTTGGGGATGTGTTCCCCGGGAAGAAGCTGGTTGTGGCGAGTGCCGAGGGCAGCTGTCCGGCAATTACGTGGCCGAGTGGCACGAACCCGGGCGGGTCGCAGACGAAGGCTTGTACGTCGGCGAAGGATGTGGCGCTGGTGTTGTGTGCGGAGGGGGAGTGGTAGACTGGTAACTACCTACCTACATTCACTTGAATATTCTGATTGGAGGGGAGGAGGACCTAATGATGGTAATGAGGAGGGAGAGGGAAAGTTGAGTGCATGATGGCTGGGAAAACACGAGGATCATGATGTCTTGGACAATAGTAGTAGTAATCTAATTATCTGCCAACCGACCTACACAGCTGCAGTGAGAAAGGTTTTGAGTGAGTGCCCGGACAATGTCAGATATTTGGCTTAGGACGGCTTTCATTGCGCATCCAGGGGCATTCATGTGGTAAAGCTATGGTATGGCAGTGTTTGCTGCAGGTATGCGTACCCTGCAACGAGTTTCATTGGACCTTGCGCTTAGTGAGTGAGGAGGTAGGACCCCCTGAGCCGGAAGCCGCTGATGACCGGTCTCGATTTTCTCCTCAGATTATTCGTACAAGCCCTATATTCAGCTAAATGCTCATCTTGTTGCGCCCCTGCTCTCCAAATCACCCATCACCGGTCTCACCAACTCTCCTCGAACTGTTGCAACATCCGCACATTGCATCCTCGTCGAGAAATCCGGTGTAAGTGGCTGTTTCGAGACCATCAACCTCCTCATCTCCCGCTCCGGCGGCTACGGTCTCTCAGTCGACGACTCTAGGAGATCCTCGCCTCAGGCCTTTAACGACTCGGACAACGCGCTAGATAGAGGACATTTTGGGGTTGACTTCAGCGTTGGTGCGCTCATAGATCATCAAGAACTTGACTGCAGTGTTGGTGCCCGACTGGGGTAAGGTAGCGACAGTTCAGTTTACATGGATTGGGATGGGGGTCAAGGCGACATTGTTGTTTGCGGTCCCGCCACTCATTTCAAATGTTGTGCTCTTGGTTCTGTTGTGGAGAATAGAGAGGTCGAGTCAGGGGTATGAACCGTCAAAAAAGGATGGTGTAAAACAAAAGTAATGAGCTCAATGCAATGGCGATAAAAATAAGAGACGAGATGTAGACCGGCCACAGGCCATCCTTACATTACATTCCATCACAATACCCATCTTTTGCAATTCTGACTGAACAAGGGGGTTACCTATTCAATAGAACAGGGGTTGAGATGGTTTTGTTTTTCCGCAATGGGGATCTTTGGAGCATCAAACAACCAGGGATCTTTTGGGTGGAGCGGGACAAAGGAACTCACTAGGTAGCTGTCAACTGGGAAGCCCTTGCGTTTGAAATCTTAAAATTTCTCGAAGCCCCCAAATACTGTGTCTGTTACCTACGATACAACTTGTAAAATAAAGATCACTGAAACCTCATCTTCTTGTTCTTCATGGATGTCACCATGTCCTGGATGCTTCTCTTAGCTCCCTTCAGGTTTCCTGCCAACGTCCCGGGGCCCAGGTTCCCATTATCGCTGCTTTCGGGAGTGCTTGCTTCAAGTTCTGCCGTAGATGGTGCAGTTCTAACCGAAGTGGGGTGGAGCGACGGTATGGTGGGCGTACTTTCGCCTGCTCCATTGGAAGATAGACCGCCAGATGAATTCAAACTGGATCCAAGACCGCTATCCTGGGGGGGTTCAACAGGCTCACCAGAATCTTCCACAGGTAGATCGCCTTGCACGGGATCCCCAATGTCCCCCCAATACCAATGAATGTTCATGCTGTGGCCAAATATGACGGCCCCCTGTAGCTCCAGGTTTGGAAGCGACTTTTTCTTTATTTGTGACCAGAACCTGGCGGGGAACAGTGCTTGAACCGGGTCGTGATGGCCCGATGCCGAGCCCGCTGCAGTGCAGGGACACGGTTGAAAAGCCGCCTGCTTCGTGTGCCAGAGAACGTTGTCGCAGAGCTTCCGCGGACTGATTGTAGAGTCACCCTCTTCCTCCATTATCTGCTGTAGGTCGAGTATGCTGGCGGCGAGGTAATATCTGCGTTTGGGGACGCTAGACCACGGACAAGAGCGCGGCTCGCTCTTCTTCGGCTGAATCAGCTCGCCATAGCCTCGTCCAAAGAGAGTCACGGCCTGTATGCTTCGAACAAAGTCGACCCACCCCTTTCCCATGGTCGCTAGGGTGCAAACACGAGGGAAAAATGGGTCGCTGTCCGTTACCATGTCTCTGAAGTTCCATCCTTCGAGCGTTCGCCTCGGGCGAGGGTTGATACGAACTCCACTTCTTCCTTGAGCATCTGTTTGGTGATCGATCAGCTTCTCCAGGAGGTTGTATATGTGGTCGACCCGGTCTTGGAGCCGATAGTACCTTGTCTGGCGTACCACACGCGTCTGATTGGTCTGTCCTTCGTCCAGGATTTCTTCGTCGTACTTCTCACTCTTGTCCATATAAAGGGAAAGGTCGCGAATTGCTGGTTCAGCGAGGATTTGGAGGGCCTGGTCGAGACCCCTAGAGTCGCATTCTGCGTCAAGGCGGCTGGTACCGCAAAGAAACGAGGAACCGAACATCTGCTTGCTATGCTCAAGTGATGCACGGAGCAGGTGAAGTAAGCATGCTGATCCGCGGACTAACCAACCCTGTTTATCCCCTTCGTCCCACAGAACAAAATACTTGGATGAGATCCACTGAAGCTGGTTCAAGTACCCAGACCGAGAGATGTGGACAGGTTTTTCCCGGTTGCCCAATGAAAAGACCGCCGTCCCAGTGATAATTTCACCTCCAGAGACCTCGACCTTTTCCAAAATACACTCGGAATGGGCCCTCGGAAGACCCGACCCCTTGATGATGGAGGTTGCAGCGCGGGTTCCTAGTCTCAATTAGCAGCTAGACCGTTCCCGCCTACTCGAAGCGAGATGCACCTACCTGCAGTCAAGACTGCCTCCGAACACCACCCAATGATATGACGAGTCGTCTCAAGCTCCCTCATTGTTACATCCGCATGCTCAACACTGCTAGAATCAAGGTACGAGATTCGGTCATTGGGGTGTCCGTTGTAAAGCAAATGCCAAATCACAATATTGTCAGATCGTTTGACTGGTATCAGCATTGTCGAGAAACCTTTGATGAAGAGCTTGGAGTTGAAGGTGTCAATATACTTAGCTCTGGCCAAGGCGGCCGCCATGTTGATCGGAGTCTCTAAGCCAGTATTGGTTTTGGTTCTCTGCGGAATTGGGAATCCCTGAGCAATGACAGGTCGACGAAACAAGCCATGCCAACACTGCCCGTTTCCCTTTGCCGATGGTGAATCGATCCGGAACCCGATGGCAAACGGTAGGCTTTGATCGCCGCTTCCGCTTTGCGCTTCGATGAAAGGCGTACAGCAAGCCACTCCTTCTTTCCAAGGGGATGTTCGCAAGGCTGCCCCAAGCCACGCGAGCTGTTGGCCGACTTCTGCCACCAGTTCCTGAACACCTGAGGCCTCAACGACGAGCTTAGCATCAATCAGCGAGCCCCGAAGATTCAAGCTGCCCAGGATCTTGCCTTTGGGTAAAAATTGGTTAGCCCTTGTGCTGTCAGATAAGAAATGTGAGTCAGGGGGTAAGGTGGCACTAACAGGCTGCCGAGTTTGGGGAACTAGGGGAGAGGAGCCTCTCTATCAACGTGAGGACGCCGTTCCCCGTATGTGGCCATGTTTGACACAAATAGTTTTTACAAGAAAGCGCTTGCGCATCAGTATGAGATCCGGTCAGCGTGATGGCCTTCGCGACTGCTAAGGGGTGAGGGTCGGCGTATTGTTGTTCATCCAAAAATATGACCGGGCTCCAGTCCACAGAATAGATTACCTCTACACCCTGAGTCGAACTCTTTCGGCTGATGCGGTTTTTTCTAGGCATGGCTCGGAGGATGATGGTCCTTATGCTCTCCATGGCACTGTCTGCCGCCCTCGAAAGCATAATCTCTCGATGAAGTCGATCGAGCAACCACACATAGCCAGGATCGTTGGAAATTATCCTGGTGTAGTCTTTCAGTCCAGGTAAGTCCGCAAAGACCTCGGCGTCTATGCGACTATCTTCAGGAGTTTCCGGAACACCTTCCTGGATATCGTTGATGTCGGGAAGGCTGGGCTGCTGTGGAACCTCAGGCTCGTCCGTAGATCCAAACAGACGCTGTAAGGCTTCTTCCCGGAATAATTGCTGTGCTGCTTCCGAGTCTGGTTTTGGGTGCGAGTCGGTCCGATGGATGTTGTACGTGAAGGAGTCAGTGATGGCACTTAATGTCGAGAAACAATGATGAGCCGCATTCACAAGAATTGGGCAAAGGGGATTGACTTACTTGCGGTATTTGTGGATGAAGAACATGACATCTCGGTGCGTCTGAGATGGCGCGTCATAGCCAAGTTTGGTAGCAAATGCCCTGAGAAGCTCAGGAAGAGCCGAGGAAAGTATTTCCGCCGCCGCAGAATCCAAGTCCTCCGCCTTCAGACGCTTAACGATATCTTCAGCCAGTGCAGAGGCATAGCTGTCAACCTTTGAGTCTATTAGACTTGAAACGTCCGAATAAACCGTGTCAGCATCATCCACGTCCTCAACCGGATCCGGAGGGGCATCGGCGTCTTGAGGCCCTAGCCTCACCCGTTGATCATAGTCTTCGTCGAGCAAAAGGCCATGACTGGGAAGGAAAGTGCGCTGCATACTGTGGGATCCGCAAAAGGATGCGGTCCCATAACCCGAATCTGATGGCGCGGTGTTCTGAGGAAGAGATGTTGATCCGATAACCCCCCTCACAGACGTTGGTGGCAATTTGGCGTCGAAACCGCTGGGGTGCTAGTCTTGGTTAGCTGCTGAGACAAAAGGGAATATCTGCGGTGGGAGGTATACTCTTTCCGGATCGTCAGTCCCCACGCCAGGCTTGTACCTGGGGCCCGGCCCGCCATCACGTTCCCTGGAAATCGGACTTGCAGCCACAGGTTGAGGACCTTTAGACGTGATATTTGAAGACGGGGGCGGCGCCTGGACATGTTCAGATTTTCGAATGCGGTCGGGGGCCTGGCGCGAAGGGAGGCTGAGGATTTCCTTTGCACGTTGGGCCGCTTGCTCGCGGAGCTTGATTGTGACAATGAGAGATTTCCTTTTGCGGCGGGGGTCATCTTCACCAGAGTCTTCCACACCTTCATCCAAGCCTTCCACTGTTGGTAGAGGCGCTCGAGAAAGACTCCCCCCTCTGCGGGGGCCCTTCAGCTCGATTAAAGCAGCTTCCACTACTGCTGGGAGCGTTGGAGAAAGCAGCGAAGGGATAGGTTTGTAAGGAGGTAGCCGCTTGCCAATCGGGGTTTTAGGCATAATTAGCAGAGAGGAGCAAATTCAAGTTGGCGATGGTAATATCCCAGAGTTGGGGTACCTAGCCATAAGTTTCAAAAACGGCTGATGGAGTGGCGTTATCTTGGGAAAGTCGTCAGGAGACGAAGAGCTTTACTTGAGGGTGTGAGAAAGGCGGTGTTCGCGGCTACAAAGCCCCGCGCCCCCATTTTTGCCACAGCCCCGCTTGGTCAGTGGTATGCAGGCGGCCTAAAGCGGTGTGGCAGCGCAAAGTCGGCTCAAATTGGGTGCAGCTAAAGCAAATTTTGAGGGGAAGCTGGACGACTGGTCACTGTTGGACATGCTAAAACGCAAGGCAGATTGCTGCTCACCGCTAGCGGTGTGAAGGCTAGCGAAACTACCCGTGGATGTTCGAACTACCCTCGTACAAACATCAAGATGGCTTTTTCCAGTCAACAAGATGCGGAAGCTGTGTAGGCCTTGCAAGGCAGTCTGAGCCAGCCGCTGAAATTGTTGGTTATCACTAATTACGTACACTGGCAGGCTGCCTGAGAGCTTTGTGTGAGACGTTCGGACTTGCAGCTGGAGGTCACTTCCATCACCACTTCCAAGGTTCATTCCAGGTTAGATTCCTCAGGTAACATTGAATACCTACAGATCCACTGTCTGCCACCACCGGGGTTCCCGCTAGGTATTACAACAGCTACTGCACAAATACTTGAGTGGGTCATCTCATTTTTGTGCGCCTTCAGAGACATCCTGAGCCAAATGTGTGCGATTAGGAACGAAGTCAACGACCTCTAAGGCTGCGACTTGGGAGGTGGGATATGCCCTCGAGCAAGGACGTTGACGCTGGATATGGGCAGGACAGTGCCGCGGTAAACATTACAATAGGTACCTTCCTATTTTATGCTGAGGGACATTTGGAAAGTTTGAGTGTATCAGTCTCTTAACTGCCGCAACACTGTAACCTTAATCTAAAGATGCCTTAGATACACAAGGGTGTATCCCACGGACTGTAACCTCATTTCACAATATCTCCCATTATAACAATGTCCCAAGACGATGACAACCTAACGCCTCGCATCTTCTTAGTCTGACATGGTATGTACTAAGCCATCTTATATCTCTCCCTAAGATTTGACTAGCTGTTTAAACCTCTGCAGGTGAGACTGAAGGCTAGAGACCCCTTCTGACATCTGCAGGGTTGCCACAAGTATGGTGAGCTGGGGCGAGCAATTGTGAGCCGAAGTTAAGCTAAGGCTGAAGCAAGCCTGATTATAAGCTACCTCAACTATCTCACCTATCTTTAAATAAGGCTTGTTTTCTTTAGCGATTGACAACTAGGTAGGCTTCTTTTTATATGTTTCTTGTGCTCTTTTAGGCCATCTTGTTTATTTAGACGCAATGTCCAGTTCACGACAAAGCAAGCACATTAGTAGTGGACCTAACTGTATAGTAGGCATTCAAAAGTCTTTGTCCCGGAACCACTGTCTGGCAAGCTACTCTTTTGGGCGGCGAGAACGTTCCGGAGCAACAATAGGCAGTATCCACTTTGTTTTCTTCATCTTCCAAGTTAGCGGGTCCCTACCTGAAACGACCCTCTTTTCTCTCTCCTTCCCGATCAACTTGAATTGAAGTCAACCGTCCATCCCGGCTGTTCACTCGCAGATTCTCTGTCAAATCAGATTCGTTCTCGACATCTGAAGATCCTAGTCACAGCGAAACATTCACCTCTGCCAACTTTCACTTCTGCAGGTAAGAGAACTCCACTATTCACATTCCCATGATGCCCATCCTATTTATTTCTTTCACCTTAGTCCTAGAAACTGCACTGCACTCAACTAACCTGTCCTCTTCCAGTTCAACCTATCTCTCACCTCCCCAGAACAAATCAAAATCCAGAAACCAAAACCAAAACCCCCGCCAAAATGGGCCAAAACACATCCAAGCCCACCAAAAAGACACCCGCCGTCACCACCTCAGGCACCCCGTCCAAGCAGCCCGGCCAGCCGCCGCGGACATCCCAATTCCGCGAAATCTTCTGCGAGTGCCCCTCCACACGCTGCACCTGCGAACACAAGTGGCCTGCCAGTAACGATCTCGCTGGGGCGGAAGGGACTGGCTGTGCTGAAGCGGCTTCCGCTGGTGGGGATGTCTCTGCCTCTGCTGGTGCTGCGTCTGGTGCCGGGGCTGCTGCCGCTCGCAGTCAGGATTCCGGAGTGGAGGGTGGTACCGATGCTAAGGCCGGTGCAAATGCCGCGGAGGAACGGGAGAAGAAACCGTTCATGACTCTAGAGGAGAAAATTGAGAGTATTCTGCAGGTCGGGCTGTGAGCTGCTGTTATGCATGGGCGGGAGGCGTGGTACTTATCTTCCTTGTAAGTTAACTTTCCGCATCAGATAACAGAATGGGCCCTGGCTAACAAAGCCTCTTTAGCATTTCACCCATACGAGTTTAGGAAAGGAGGATGGCATATTGGAGTCCTCTTTATGTATTCTGAAATCTGGAGGAGGCATCAGAAAATGAGCGAGATACTTCGGAACTCGGGTCGGGGTGCTCGGGTGGGGATGCCTAGAAGTATTGTAAAGCAATTGCTCTCAAGTCAAGCTTGATAGACTACTCAGTGGCATAACCAGAATTCATGCAGTGCTCTTCGCGTGCACCTTATGTGAAAACAAGTACATTGTGAACCAAATTCAATGCAGGTATGTTATATGTGATATGTGATTTGTATTATCATGATACTAACAGAATAACATACAAAGACTCCTCGCCAATATAAACGAATGACCTAATGAAAACACACAAGTGCCAGTGAACCTTAAAATTCAGGAAAAGGAACAGTACCAAAACGCCCAAGCTATCAGAGTAGCTACTAGTGGAACTCGCCGATTCTTGGGCCGAAGTACTCTCCCTCCCCTTCAAGGAACAGGTTCACGCAGGCACCCGTCGCATCGCACCCCTCGGCCAGCACATTGTTGCCCCACCACGCAATCTCAATGCCACTGATCTGCAGCGCAAAGAAGATAACGATGCCCGAGATGGCAATGGCGCATGACAGAGACGCCGACAGAACAAAGTTGTACTGTTATCATGTTAGCTTGGGCATCCAAAAACTGCGGGAGTGTGTTATCATCACATACCTTAGACCACAATCCGAGGAATCTGTTCTTAAGATACAGCCACGAAACAGCGGCGACGGGCACAGCCGGCCACATGTAGGCCAGGTTGTAGGGCGCCCAGTTCAACGCACCGCCCATCATGACGACCGGGTGAGCATTGCGGATCCAGGCACTCCTGGGCCACTTCAGGCTGAGGCAGTAGAACCCAACGACGAGGGCAACACCAAGAGGGAAACCGAGGAGTGTCGACACATACTGGCCTCCAATACCCCAGATCTTACGGGGTCCGACGGTGCCCCAGAAGACAGCTGCCGTGAAGAAGGTGTTGACACCGGGGCAGAGGAAGCGGAACGGCGCGTCAGGCGTGCAGATATCCTTGATGTTGACCTGATACTGCAGAATGGCGACGCTGATGAAGGTCGAGATGAGAGTCGGGACCATCTGAGCCCAGAAGGTGAAGCGCGGCGCAATCTTGAGGTAGTGGGCGAGCTTGAGATCTGCGGAGAATGACAGGGCGTGTGCGCAGGTGACGTAGCCATACGACTTGAAGAAGCACATGGCGATAGCATTACCCTCGACCCAGACACCACCAATGAACTCGGCGATGACGTTGAGAGTGACCTGCACACCCGTCATGGCTGCGATGATGCCGATCGGGACGACGAAGAAGAGGCAGAGTGCGATACCATAGAGGACCACCCACGGAGTCGTGTTAGTGGGCCAGCACGCAATGCCGACCATGCCAATAGCGACCGAGATGGCGAGCACAATCATGTACCACCATTCCGGCACCTCCTTGTACGACTTCATCAACCGGTTGTGGACGTCCAGCTCGCTCTTCTGCGTGTTCTCGCTACCCTTGCGGTGCCTAAGGTTGCTCCAAAGATCCCTGCAGCCCATAGCGATCTCGTGTCTGTGGTAAAGGATGCCGTAGGTGACGGTAGCCGAGTACATGGCGAAGAAGAACATGTACACGCACACATTTGCCGCCGACAGAAACGGGGGGGAATACTGCTCGTACTTGGCGCCGTCGAAGATGCCATTCTCATCGATGATAGACTTGACCTTGTAACGATTTCCAAAGTGATCGAAGGGCTTGTTGGAGTTGATAGGGATGTATCCGGTGTTGAATGCGTTGGTGTAGTACATGCCAATGATAACAAACATGGAGCCAAACATGCCGAGGAACAGATTGAATGTCGAGAAGAAGGGAACCATGAGAGGGTCAATGCTGTAGGCCGCAATGTTCCAGTCGAAAGTCGGAAGCGGGTTGAGACCAAGACCTGTCAGGCCTCCCGTAATGGTAGCCAAGTTGGCGTTATCCGGAGCGATCCAGGTCATCCAGCTGAAGTAGCTGAGCGCGCCCATGATGTAGTTGGGGAACCAGAAGTAAACGAACATTGCCAGGAAAGTCCACATGAAGAACTTGAGGCGGGACATCCTCCAGACGGACTTGAAGGGGCCAGGGACAACAGCAGCTTCGGTCGCTTGGTCGTGGAAAGCCGAGTTAAGGGCGATCGTGACCAGAGACGACGGCCAGACGCAGTAGGCCGGGTAAACCAGGAAGCGGCGGCAGAGTCCAGCGAGACCGTATCCAATGAAGTTAGTGCTGAGGGCGATAAGAAGCTGGTAGCCAACGCTGATGGCCCACGGTTGGTCAAAGTAGTTGGGAAGGTATTGAATCCAGACAATGTAGTTAGTGTACGGGGTGCTCTTGGCAACGTTGGACATGATGGTGATAAGCATGTGCTCCTTCTTGTTGAATGGACCGGGGTTCAGGCTGTGGCGGACGCCAAAGGCAGTGAAGCCCTTGTCGGGGAGCACCCGTGCGAGGAATTGGCCTAGGGGATAGGCAAGCAGCTGCGGGACAACAGTTCCGACGTAGATACTTGGCTGACGAACGTCGAAGAACGAGTTGATGAACGAGATGCAGCACGCGAAGAAGATACCCATGCCCCAAGCGCGAATGGTGGAGACTGGGAGATCCGGATCGTCATGGTTATCGACGACGGAGCGCACTTCGGCGTATGGCGAGTTGTTAGTGATAAGAGCCGCCTCAATCTTCATCTCTTGGATCAACTCCTGGTGCTGGTCCGGGTTCTCGAAGATGTCCTCGTTCTCTGCATTGGCAATGTGTTAGCACATGGTGTCTTGTGCTCGACAGAGTAGACCACAATCTAAGACATACTCAGGAACTCCTCAATCTTCTCGATGATGGTCATGGGAAAGTTGGGGTCGCGGACATGCATCTTGTGGACCTGGGTCATTATCTAAGTGGCCAATGTGTTAGTGAGCCATCATATCATGCCAGGCAGGGCTCGAATGCATACCCTTCTCGTGTCCTCCAGTGTGAAGGTCCCAGCGGTCTCCGTTGCCTCGGCCAAGTCCTTCTCGGTGGCGTTGAGCACCTCGCTGACCTCCCCGATGCCCCGCTCCTCGAACGAGAGGATCACCGGCTGCGGCAGTTAGCATGTAGAGTCCTCGATGGAAGAGCATGGCGGCCGGGGCATGCATACCGACTTCTTCTCATCCAGGGCGCCGAGGGCACCGGCCGAGTCGGCCGAGCCCGGCTTCTTCTCGCTCTCGACTGTGCCAGACATATCTGCGGAGAGGGAGGTGTAAACAACAAAGTGATGGAGTTGTTCACTTGTCGAAGAGCCGGGGTGAGGACGCAGTGACCGGGCACGAGCGTCTGTCTTCGTCTGTCTTCGAGACTGGTCGAACGGGGAAGAATGGGCGGCCGGTGGAGCTGTCTTAAGTGGGTTGTGCAAGCAATATCAATGCCTCGGGACGGCCTCTGGATCGCTCGATCGCTGGGCCGCTTGCGAGGGACACTCACACTCGCCGCCACCCCACGTTTGGAATGTGGCAGATAAGGGAAGGTGAGTAGGGTTTCTTGACGACATGGCTGCCAAATACCCGGTTGCACGGCTGAATGGAAGCCAATATAGGGGCAGAGGGCGGGGGTGCGTCGATTTGGCCGGTAACTGGACCAACCCTAAATTGAGGGTATTACAGAGGCAGTTTCCATTCTTATCTCTGTTCCGAAACGAGAAGCTCGAAGGCCTCAATGCTCCACGGCGGGAGCCCGCATTGGCATTGCTGCCCTGAAACATCACCGCGCAACGATCCAGACCCCAAGGCATTGACTGGGGGAGGCGAGCCCCAGACTGGGGACCGGCTGATGATGAGCGCACCCATAGGGCAGCTCTTATGACCAGCCCACTATCCGCCGCACGCAATTGGAGAAGGTGATGTCGATGCGGCGCCCTCGGCTGCATGCAGCTGTTCGCAACGTCTGCGGCCCGCGCTTGGAGACGCCCGCCCGCCCCAGTGGCCCACGCGGCGATAGATCGCCATTGGCAAAATGGGAGGAATTTTGGATGAAACACTAACAGTGCTTTTCCCGCATCCGAGCCATTGTCCATTGTGCCATTACGCCAGCGTCTGATGAGCCTGGCGGGCAGGAGATTGGTGGCCACTGCTTCCAAAAGTACCGTGGCATGTGCGGCGGTGGCGGGGTTGGCGCGCCGATTCTCGATCTCGAGCTGCGGGCCAACGAGACCACATGGAGGCACTGTGTCGCCCCGCCGCCGATCCGCGCCCTAGTCCGAAGTGCCGGAAACCCTGGCCCCCCAAGCTCAGCCCCGAGTCTTGGCACCTGTCCCAGGCTCCCAAGAGTCCAAGACGGAGGGGGGACGCCGTCCATAGCAGCATTTGCCACCCCCTGGCAGCAGTTCGACCTACAATTACTCTCTCGGGTGTTCCCATCGTGCAGCGACACCTGCTGGACGACGGCGCACAGCATCCAAAGTTAGCATCCCGTAAATGTCGGGTGCAAGGTTGCGACGAGGACTGCCAGTCAGGTAGGTCAGTAATCAATGGCTTGCTGCGTAAGGTGCTACGCTGGAACGTTATCTGCGCAAGACGTACCTTCCGGGGCGGATCCAACGGCGCATCGCCAAGCTGTTGTGAGATTGTCTGCGTTGGAGTTGTCTCGGCCGCTCCATCCAGTCGTTGCCATCGAGGCGGCTTCTGCGCCTTCCTTGGCCCCTGGGTGACAGCCATCGCGTCTGGCGACAGGGTCACGTTGGGCGCAGACGGACGGCGCAGATTGGCTGGTGGAAGTTGGAGCAGAGGCGATTGATTGATTGATTGCCCAGAATCTTCCCCGCGAAGCGTGCGACCACCGTAGACGATGGTGGGCAGCCAATTTCCTTGTTGCTCCTGCCCAAGACGGGAGGTTGTTTGTCTTGGGAGCTGCCAATCGCAGCTCGCGGAGCTCTTGCCTTCCCCCCCTGGCCTAGGGACGTTGCCTCTGGGCCTAGCTTTCCCGATGAAGCACCGCCATTCGTGTCTCCACTCCTTCGTTGGTCTTCTTCCCAGCCACCACGGACACTTTTCGGTCACAACCCGAGAGTGAGTGTGGGGAACCCATCCCAACCCATGACGGTTCGCGCGTGGCAGCTCATGTTGGATCTTGGCTCCCGATTTCGCCATCTTGCGTCTCCGATCCCGTGCCTTTTTACCCTCTTTCCCTCCTGTGCCTCGGGCCCCCAACATCTATCTAACTTTAGGTGCGCTCCCGCCCTCTATGATAACAGTCGCCAACGGTGGGTAAATTTAGCTGCCAGCGACCGAGAATCAGGAAGGTCGATCCCCACGGGCGCGAACAGCTGATTACCTACGAGCGATGGCGCAACTCGCACAAGCGAGTTACTGGACCTCGTGGACAGTTGCACAGCGATTAATTATCCCCCGCATGCGATAGGGGAGATTTCAGTCCTATCGGCAGGCTTCGCCACAGGGAACCCCTCTCGTCGCCCGTTGGCTCGGGAGCGACCCCGGGCCATACCTTAGGACCTACCTTATTTACAGTAGCACAGGCGAGAGGTCTGGAAGCCGATCGTTTTTATTCGCCTCTTGCGATATTCGGCATATGTGGTCCTCCCCACGCATTGGCTGTCCCTTCCAGCAATGCAATCGATCGGTACCGTCTGTCTCTGTGCGGCGAGTCTTGCCCGGCGCACCGGGTTACTGGAACGGCGCCGGCGCCGGGCTCGCTGTGAACGGCCCAGGCCTTGGTGCAGGTGCAGGTGCAGGTTTGGGGTCAATTTCGCAGCTTCCGTGCTCCGCCAGGCCTTTCTCGCTGCTGCAGGGAAGTCATCGTGGCATCAGGCCAAAGATTGGTCGGTCCTGGCGCAAGTCTTCTGCGCGCGCACCAGCGAGCAAATGGCCAACGCCGTGGGACATTAACTACAATATCGAGCAATGAACCAAGACTGGTGGGATTTCCCGGAACTACCCGGATATTCCATCACACCTGAGAGACAGCCATTGAGCCGGACTCCACCGACGATTTGATCACACCTCAAATGCCCGGCAGCTCTATCTGTGTCAAACCCAAAATCTCGGCTTCTTCATGAGGCAGTCCTCTCCTGCGCCGACCAGCAAGCCTGCAGACAATCGGTCTCAAGGCCGCATCCATCCGGGATGCCGGCTGCTGTTGCCGGTGCGAGCTTCTCGCCCCGTTCCAAGCTTACACGGCATCATGGTCGCTCAAGGGACACGCCGTCTGGGTGCAACAGCGGCACGGCAATGAACCAGCCATCCCGGCGTAGAAGTCGGCAAACATCCCGTAGCCCAGCGCCGCCAACGCGATTGTTAGCGTCCTACGCCTAGGAAACACGGCGACGCACCCGCTAGCATGTGTACTAAGCTCGCACAGCACACCGCCGTGCTAGCACATGTGCCAACCACCGTCACACCCGCCGGCACTTTTCTTTCCCCGCTAACCTCAGTGCTGTCCAAGCGTCCAATGTCGATGACCATAACTGCAGACGGGCGGGCAGACAGCATCAGCGCGCCGAGCCCCGAAGCGAAATGGCGTTAACCGTCGAAAGATTCATGCGAACCAAATTCTCAACGAACCTCTTCCAACAAAGCAGGGAAACTCCAGACACCGCAAGCTTTCACGAGCATTGACATTGCCGATTGCGCGCCGAGGCAAAATATTTCAGTTCACCTAGCAAGTACGTCCATGCTCGAGAAATTCACATGTGCGCTGCGTGCGTTGGGCGGACCAGTCTCGCGACAATTTTCGGATGTTTTAATGGGTCCGTTGCGGCTGGAAACCGTGGGCCGAGCGGCATTGGCTGGGAGCATTGCAACTCTACAAGCGACCCAAGCGCTCCGGGTAGCGGGCTCAATAGCGTCAAGATGCACCAGAAAATCTCGTCCACGCTACGCACACCTTGGCGGTGATGTCGCGCGATGAAGGGGCCCTCTGTCAAAATCTGCGGGACCTAAGCCTTTCAGGCATAGTATAGCGTAGACCAGGCACCTCGTAGGGCGACGACCGCGAACCACTAGGCGATTCCAGGATTGCCAGGGCAGCCTTTGTTGTGAGGGTCCTTGATCCATGCAAATGCCGCTGCGTGACGGCGGGATCCGTCGACATCCGGCAGGCCTTTTGCAAGGAGAGCCAATGCGCTGTTAAAAGTGCACAGGGCCCCTCCACCCCCTGAGGGGCTGCTCTCTCAGTTTTCTGCCCCTCCTCACGCTTCCCCGGATGGATTGTCAAATGGTGCTGCGCTTCGAAAGATGGAGTCACAACCAAGCCCAGACGATCAGCGTCGCCAAGACGGCCTGCTCATCACCTCGGTGGTGATGACAGTCATGGCTGGTCAGTCAAATAACCCTAACCCGACCGGTGTTCCAAATCCAAAGATGCAAAAGACGACATTCTCACCCAGAACGCAGGGATTGTTGTGATCTTCAGATGCGTTAGTAGGTTCGTTCTGATCCGGACCCCGGGTTTGGATGACTACTTTATAATTGGCGCGATGGTATGTTGGGAACTGCCACCACCTTTCAACGTCGCAGAGGCTAATATTACGCCGCCATGCAGGCCCTCACAATTGGCTACCTCGTGGACCTCTTCATCCTGAAACAGAACCACCTGGGCTTTCCATCAACCATGCTTACTCCGGAAAACATGGTTGCGTTTATTAAGGCAAATCGTTGACCCACTCAGGCAGCTGTAGGGCCTTCACTGACAGTTACAGGCAACATTGGCGGTGCAAGTCATGTACTACGCCAATATATTCTGTATCAAGACGTCTATTTGTCTCACATACCTTCGATTTGGTTTGTGCCTTGACCGCTCCGAGTATGTTAGCGCACACGGAAACTAATCAGCGCTCGTGAACAGCCGTCTCGGTAACCTTCCGCAGCCTCTGTTACGGAACCATTGCTGTGCATTCCGCCTTTTTCGTCACTTGTTTAATAGTTACACTTGCACAGTGCCGGCCGCTAGAAAAGATGTGGGACCTCGCTGGCACTGTGGAGGGAACTTGCATTAACACAACTGCATTCTTCTACTGTGAGTGGCTGCCTCATAAAAAGACCCTATCGGAAGACACTGACCAGCTCCAAGCCTCGTCCGCCTTCAATATCGTTACAGACATCTGGATCCTGGCGCTGCCGTTCAAGACCCTTCGTTCGATTCAACGACCAACACGAGACAAGGTTGCGCTGTTCTTCATCTTCGGTGCCGGCGCTTTCGCAGCCATTGCGTCTATCGTTCGTTTGCACACAATCTACATCTACACCCTGGCCAAGGATCCCTTCAGAGATGGCGTGGCCGTCAATCTGTGGTCGATGATCGAGGTCACCATCGCCATATCCTGCGCCAGCGTCTCAGCAGTCAAGCCCATCTTCAGCAGCAAGCTAAGGAAAGCCAGCCGCGACGCCAAGTCGTCGCGGTCTGCCACGGGCTCTAGTAACGCGGCAAATATGAAATACATGCTTTCCAACGCGTCGAACGGCCCCCGGCAACGCGCACGGTTAGCAAGCCTCGACGACAGCTCAATGAAGGGGGTGTTGGCCTCTGTCTCGAGTAATCACCCACCAGAAGACGGAGCCCATGATCCGGAGTCTTGGGCTGTACCCGCTAGCTTACTGCAACCGGGGGCCAGTCATTCAGGGAGTAACGGATGGGAAGATATGGAGCTTACATTCCTCCAGCCTGCTCCGGAGAGGGAGGGTTTGGAAGACGACAGGAGGAAAACTTGAGGAAGCAAAACAGTATACTAAATGGAAATGCTCTAGTTCATAGCACATGTGCAAAATTTGTATTAAAAATGGATAAACTGGACTTGGAAAAGGACAAAATGAGAGAAACGGGAAATAGGGAAGAAGCATGGGTGTTATCTTAGCTTTGGTCAAAATGCTCGGAGTTAATCTACTGGACCTGAAAAGGGGCGTGATGTGGGACGGTAGGCCAGCAAACAAAAATTCGAATCGTTTCGACTGCACGCCCGGTTGCCAGAAACTGGTTTTGCGACAGCTTGTTTCAAGAAGAAGCGTCAATGGTCTAGTGGTTAGGATTCAACCCTTCCAAGGTTGAGGGGGGGGTTCGATTCCCTCTTGACGCATAAATTTTTGCATTTGGTAGCACCTTCACTCGAAGGTGCCACATGCGTGGACCACTTGACTTGGGACTCGAATGATGTCCGCTCCCACTCGAACGATGGTTTAGTTCCAAGGTTATCCAAATCGGTGAGGCAGGTCCCTCACCTTGATCTTTTTGCTTACCAGCTGTAGAATTTCCACCAATTTGACGCCCTAACGGGATTCGGACAAATGCCATTGCTGCAGCCAAATTACCGTCGCTATCTCCCTCCTTGATGTCGGAGGAAACATTTCAGACCGCGGCCCCTGACAGCGTAGCATCAGTACCGCCGCGATGAAACCTTCCGCAAATTCTGCGAGATTGCCACATCGGTAGGGTAAACTGCCGCACCTCACACAAGCAATAGAAGATGGAGCATCACGGACCACAGAGCGAGCTGAGTGAATGCGCTTCTTGCATGTGATGGCTTAGAACGTTGAGACTCCGTGCTCGGAGTGGCCGTTCCAAAGCTGGACGTAGCCCCAATTCCCGAACCACACCAGGCGATAAAGCAGCGACTGCATACCTCCTTTTTTGGCACCTATATCGCCGATGACACAACCAAAAACTGCATCTTCAAGTTTGGCATGAGAAACAGACATCTTCCGCTTCCGAGCGCGACCACGGAACCAGCAGGAGATTCTCAATCTTTACGTGCATCATCGGAGCCCCTCGCAGAAAAGTAACCCTACTGATCTGCGCCGCCCGCTGATAAGGAAGAATTCGAGACAGCCGCCAAGGAACCGGAGTGTCGGGAGGCCGAGCACCAAACAAAGGCTAGAATACGTCAGCTTATCGCATGTCTGGGCTCTGGGATGCACGTCAGTCAGTCAAAGCTTCTTCATGCAAAACATAGGTATCTACTGCACCAGTATCATACTGCTCCCCCTGAAGCGATGGAGTCTATGAATACTACGAAGCCTCAAGCCAAGAGAAAGAGACCCCTTAGCCAGTGCGAAAAATGCCTTCTTGCTGTAAAGACCGCCCATAGCTTTCGTTATTCCAGGCCATCTACATTGTGATAACGCCCAAGTAAATGCTGAAAGTGCCTTTCTGCGTTTTGAAGAGGCCCTCCTACATTCTGAAAAGGCCTCCTTATGTTCTAAAATGGTCTTTCTATATGTTGAAAGGGCTCTCTGCATGTTAGAAATGCTTGTGATATGGAAAGTCCAGGCCTTGCCGTCCTAACAGCACTGTATGAGGATTCCAGGAACGCATTCTCGCACCGAGATAAGAGACTCTGACCCTTTTTTTTTTAGCCTGAGCCTTCGTATCATACTGCCTACCCTGAAGTAATGAAGTCTATGAATGCTACCAGCACATTTCTAGTCTAAGTCCAAATTCCCAAAACACCATTACGCCACGCCCAACCGACACCTGGTGCAAAACCCCTACTCCTGACCACCCAGCCGTAGCCTAGAAGGTTACGCCGGGACGTTCCTGTACCGCACAACCTCGAATCCGTCCTCGTCAATGAACCTCTCGGTCACAACGACATACCCCCCCAGCCTTGGCCACACTTTGGTCCACAGCAGCCAGTAGAGAACTCCAAGGAAGAGCACTCCGGTTCCAACGAGGGGGAAGGCATAGTACGGGTAACCATCGGCGTTCCAGTCGCTGTTGGGTGGGATGAATGGTGTGATGGCGAGGAAGACGTTCAGAAGGAGGTAAACGAATGCCACCGACACATGTGTCTGCCACGGCGACGTCCAGTTCTCCGATTTGTTGTAGTGTAAGTAGATCAAGCCACCCGCCACGAAGGCGTTGATCCAAGCCCCAGGATATGTGTATCTGATAATGCATTAGCGCACGGATTCAGGAGGCAGGGGGTCGAAACTCACAGGTTGACGATGAAGTTGTATGCTGCGCCCGGGGGTGGTACCACCAAGACGATGACCGTCACAATCCAATGAAGTAACAACTGGTAAGCGTGTTAGAGTGACGTCGTTTGAGGGTACAATATCGTAACTCACTGATGCTGCAGGCGTGTTGAATGGTTTGTTGGATGCCCAAAACGAACTGTATGGCACTATTCCTTCCTTTGCCAACTCCTGGTTGACTCTCGAATGTGCGAAGCTCACAGCTAAGACGTTCCCGATATTGCTGAGGGCGACGAAGGCAGGCAGGCTCCTTGCTGCCACACTCTCCCCAAAGACATTGCGGAAAAAGAGCCCGGCCACGATAACCTCTGATTTTGCCAGATCAGCTTTGGGGATTGCGGCGAAATATGCAACGTTAACAAGGACGTAAATGACGGTTAAACTCATGACCGCAATGGGCGCGGCAATGGAGAGCGTCCGCCGCGGGTTCTTGAGCTCTCCCAGAACGTAGTTGGCGTTTTCCCACCCTTTGTAGCTGTACACCACCTGCAGGAGGGCTGTGGCATAAGCGTAAGCACCTCCGCCCCCATAGCCATCCCCCTTTTCAATGGCCCAGATGTCATCGAAGTTGTGAGGGTCCGGGACCAGGCGATACCCAGCGAGCGCTACGAAGCCTGAGAAAACAATGAGGAGCAAGACTAAAATCTTGAATACACCAAGTGCATTGGTGAGTCTCAATCCCCATTGGGGAAGCGTTGCGTGAACAACAACCACGAAAGTAATGCAGAGTACCGCAATGCTTCGGGCTTCCCAACCATCGGGCATAGAATGGCCCACTGCCAGCAGCACGTATCGACCAAAAGCGAGGGAGTTGCCAGCTGAAAAGCCCAGGAGAATCATCTGTACTGCGAAGACGCTGGTGGCAAGATGTCGGGGCCGCCTGAACACTCGCTCAAGGTAGTTCTTTTCACCGCCAGACAGAGGAATTGCAAGTCCGAATTCCAGATACACGCTGAGCCCTGACAGTGTGAGAACGCCCGCTGAGGTGTGTCAGTGAATGCGCTCCGGAGCGTGCCTGCAGATTGGGAAGAGTATGTACCAACCGCCCACATCAACAAGCTTATCCCAACGGAGCCTGTTGCAGCAAAGATGCTAGATGGTGTTGAAAAGACTGGAATACGCGGTCAGTTGGATGCACCTTCAACCTTTCTAGGGACTTTAAAACTCACTTCCGGTTCCAATCATCTTGTTCAAGATCAGGAATACAGCCCCAGCGACGCCAATTTTCCGGGACTCGGGAATGACATATTTCAGTCCATCCCTATTGAGCGTGCCGTAGTTTGGCCCCAAACGATTGCCGTTGGTGTCATACACTTCGCTGGCCGTCTGGCTGCTTGCGGAACTCAAAAGAGGTTCCAGACTCTTTCGGTCAGAGTCGTCCATCTCTGAACTGCGGGGAGTTGAAAACGGAGATGCCCAGTTGGGAAAAAGCGCTGACCAAAACACTTTTACGGGAGGTAAGAATATCGCAATAAGCGCTGCAAATGAGTGCAAACGTTGCTTACCAATGGTATGGGCGAGCGCTGATGAGTGGACGGGCCCAGAGATGTGGTGAAAGTAATACGTCGAGTGAAAGTCTCAAAAATGCAAGTCGTGAAATCGTGTTCTGATGAAGTCGTTGTGGAAATTGGGGATCAATATTCGTGATGGCAAGTGCAGATTATGTTGGTCATTTGAGGAAACCACGATGACTTGCCCCTTGCCCCGGTGATCGATTGCGTGCTTGTGAGACTCGATGGCACAGCCGATTGGCCCCACCGTCTGCAAGCGCGAACACCGAGCAAGCGGCACCTCCCGATGCGGGAAACAGAATTGCGCGGCCCCGGCATGTTGGTTGTGAGCCGATAGAGGTCCGATCTCTCTTGATCCGGGGTAGCAAGGATGTGGACAAGTTTGTTGTGAGAATTGGGGGGAGATGGCGAGCATGCGTGTGGACAGCTGCACAATCCCTCCGGTCGCGCTCGTCCCCAACGCATCCGTGAGCTTTCTTTAGAACTCACCCAAGCGCGGGTAGGAAGCATACACATCATCACGGGGGTATCCGGCCGGGATCCATTCACCCAGCAAACAGACATCAATGCCCAAGTTTCGCCGCTTCGCCGTTCTGAAACAGTGGGGTCAAAAATCTTTTTCCTGTGGCGCCAAACCCCGCGAATTTGGTATCGATAAGGGATAAGGGTTAGGGTTACAACGTATCAAGGAAACATCTCAACGACCAGCAAGTTTGGCGGGGTCGAAGACTGCGGACGCATTGGCAAGCAAGGATAGGAGCGCGCCTGATCAATCGACTGTCAGAACACTATTTTGGAGAGAATACGCGGTGTTTTTGTGTGGCAAGTCGACATTCACTCAGCGCATCGATAGTCGCAAGTGGGGGACTACGGCCTGAAATTCTGAACTCTGACTCACTCCGTAACGAAACACTTTGAACGTGTTCCGACCACGCAACCCACCCCGCGATCCACAATCCACGATCTACGACAGGCCAACCACCACCACCACCATGACGGCAACGACAGACGAGAAGCTGGCCTCCGCCGCAGACGTCAAGTTGGCTCTGACGGGCGAGACCAAACCGCAACTCAGCAAGGAGGAGCGTCTTGCACTCATTAACGTCAATCTCGCCGAGATTCTCAACCCAGAGATCATCGAAAAAGTGCTCAACGAGGGGCGCGACCCAAGAATTTACTGGGGTAAGTGACCGAACTATCTTCTCACCGAGGAGCACCCGCTAACCGCAGATCTTCTCTAGGAACCGCCACAACCGGTCAGTTGCGCTTCAGATCTTCAACTGGGGATGCGTGCTGCTAACCTCATCACAGGTCGCCCTCACTGCGGTTACTTTGTCCCAGCCCTGAAAATCGGTCAATTGCTCGCAGCTGGGTGCAATGTCGTCATTCTCCTTGCCGATATGTAAGCGAGGCCCGGTCCCCTTCCTCTCTGATCTAGTATGCTCACTATTCTCAGCCACGGGTTCCTCGACAACCTCAAGGCGCCCATCGAACTTGTCAACTACAGGGCCCAGTACTACAAGTTCTGCATATCGGCTATCCTCAATGCCGTCGGTGTGCCTACCGACAAGCTTGAGTTCGTTTTGGGCAGCTCTTACCAAAAAAGCCCCGAGTAGTATGTTCCATCATTCCACTGGTGTTTGATTCCTGTGGACTGGAAAAGCTCACCAAATCATTAGCATCATGGATGTCTACAAGCTTTGCTCCTTGGTGTCTGAGCACGATGCGAAGAAGGCAGGCGCTGAAGTGGTGAAGCAGTCGGATAATGCGCCATTGTCTGGACTCCTGTACCCCATCCTGCAGGTTCTCGATGAGGAGTACCTCAAGGTCGACTGCCAGTTTGGAGGTGTGGATCAGAGAAAACTCTTTGCCGCCGCGAAGGATTGGTTGCCCAGACTTGGATATAAAGAGGTATTTGCAACAACTAGGATGTAGTCTGCTGCACTGGCTGACATTGAACAGCGAGCACACATCATGAACCCCATGGTTCCTGGCCTCCACGGTGCAAAGATGTCCTCTAGCGATCCGGGTATGACAGGCTCAATCCACTTGAAAACAAGAGCTGACAATTCTTTAGATAGCAAAATTGATCTCTTGGACGCGCCCGAGGTCGTGGCGAAGAAGATCAAGAAAGCGGAGTCGGCTCCCGGAGTCACCGAGGGCAACGGTCTTCTTTCCTTTACCGAATTCGTGTTGCTTCCCGCAGCAGGCCTGTATGGCGGCGGAGAATTCCATGTCGACCGCGAACGGGATGGCTTGCCGCCACTCGTCTACAAGGATGTTGCTCAGATGCACGCTGACTACCAAAACGATGTTGTATGCTGACCTCTTCTTGCCTCGCTTTTGGACTAGATTGCTGACGATACGTTAGTTGACACCGCAACTTCTCAAACCCGCTGTTACCAAAGCCCTGAACGCCCTTTTGGCGCCGATCCAGGCCGCCTATGAGGCATCGAAGGAGTGGCAAGAGATCACCCTGAAGGCCTACCCCCCGGAAGAGAAGAAGAAGAAGGAGAAGAAGGTCAAGAACAAGGGCTCCCGCTACCCTGGTGGAGCGCCTGGTCCAGCCAAGGGTGAGGGCGCCGCGGACGGAGTGGCTGTTGAGCAAGGGAAAGCAGACCCTGCCTCAAGCCAGTAGAAATCTCAAGGCTTTGCATGTTCTGGCAATCTTGCATTGTGAAGTCAACGCTCTGGCGTTTGGGGCAACCGACTTTGGCATGGGATACCATTAAGGTTTAGCTGTCAGTTAGGTAGAGCAAAACATTTGGTGTCAAACAGGCAAATATGTGACCTGGTATGAGAAGCAAGAGGGCGAATCAGAAAGAGAGGAAATGTCGCAATAACCTCAGACGTAGTGATGTCACATCGCTGCCGCGAGGACTGCTGAGGATGTCGTACCTGGGAACTCATACGCGCAAGCCTTCTCTCATTGCCGATCGGTGTCGATGCCCACATTCGGTCCATCATCAATATTATTTTTACTTGCGATTGCCAGTGTGGAGCTGACCACGGCCAGGACCCGGCCGCCAGGTTCTCGAGTGATGATGATATGCATGCAGCCACAAAATGAGGTGTCGGACTGCCTGCAATGCATGCTTTGTTGGGTCTGAACACCGCAGAATGGAAGACAGCAGCTGAGTTTGCGCTCTTGACGTGTCTGAGCCACCTCAGAGCGCTCATGCATCACACATACGTAGGTAGCGGGTGGCACGCACAACGAACGACAGCATTCAAGTACGTAGCTGCTGCAACTGCAGTGATCATCAGCAGCCATGCGCAGCCAGCACAGCTAATCGTGACAAATGGCTTCATGATTTTATTAGGTGACAAACACGCTGTCAGCGTCAGGGAATGTAGATCTCTTTTTTGAAACAGCAACCAGACGGAAGGAACTGGAAACTGAGATTAACGACGGATCTGTTCTTCTTCGAACACCCATAGACACAAGATGTATCCATACCACGTATGCACCGGCTGATTGAACAAGCCGGTGCTGTGGGTGAGCTTTCGTTCTATCTGAAGAAGAAGGGAACAGAGAAAGGAGGAGGCGCAGCCGAAAACTCTTTTTGAGGTCGGAGTTTCGTGGCCTAGTGGGGCCAGAATCACGTGCGACCGCACAGAGCCAACCACAGGACGCATTCGATTTGCCTGCAATATGATTGGCCAGTGATGAACCGAGGTGCCGAGTGTTCCTCCAGTTGCCGGGATCGATCCGAGAGTCAGGAACGTCGTCGACGTCAAACTCCAATTCCAGCAAACCACGCATTATTGAAGCTTACCCGCCGACGTCGCCTCGGACCCGGTTGGAATAGCCTCTCTCACCAGCCATGATTTCCCAGCGCGTAGGAACGACGGCGCTCCGTCGAGGTACGCAATTGAACCGATCCGCGATCGCCCGAGAAGCAGAGCTCGACGACCGCGCATGACGGGACACCCGGAGGGCCTTGGACAACCCAGCTAACATCGCAATTGCAGTCGCCGCGAAGCCCGATGCCTTCTTCACCGCCAACGTCGCCCGGCTCGCCGTGGGCATGTCTATCTCGGCCATGCAGACAAGGTACGACTCGACCCCCGCAGCACCCAGCTCCGTCGAGCAAGACCTCGCAAACAACCAACTAACCAACCCCCCTCCCCCCCCAACAGGCCCGTAGCAACCCAGAAGCTCACACCCGCCGACGGCAACGCCATCCTCGCCAAGCAGCGCCTCAGCCGCCCGACGTCGCCGCATCTCGAAATCTACGACAAGTCGCAAACCTACTTCGGCGGGTCGATCTGGCAGCGCTTCACGGGCGCGGGCTTCAGCGGCGCGATGTACATCTTTGGCGCCACCTATCTGGCAGCGCCCCTGCTGGGCTGGCACCTTGAGAGCGCGTCCATCGCCGCGGCCATGGGCGCCCTGCCGCTCGCGGTCAAGGGTGGCATCAAGTTCTTCCTTGCTTGGCCCTTCGTGTTCCACGCCACCAACGGCGTGCGCCACCTCATCTTCGACACTGCGGCCGCCAGCTTCTTCAAGCGGAGGACGATCGTCCAGTCTGGTTGGTTTCTGTGGGGCACCTCGGTCGTCGGTGGCCTGTATCTAGCTTTCTTCCTTTAAGTTCGGCCATTATATATGGCATGGCATCCATTGGGAGGAGAGAGAGTTCCGTAGGACGGCGCGGATCAGGATAAAACTGGGCACGATTACCTGGGGAGATACATTGTGACGAAGGAGCGAAGGTGGCCGAGGGGGGCATTGTCGGCGAAGCAGAGGCGAAGTTGTGACGATAACTGGTGACGTGAGGTGTTGCTAGACAGGCGGGGAGCTACATGTATTGGTTATTCCAGTCGCAAGAGATCATGTTTCTTTGTCAAGCTTCCATGGGAACCAATCCCTGGTTTCCGTTCCTAAGCTGCAAGAGCCCAAATACCGCGAAGCCATGCGGTTTGTGATATGTACAAAATGGGGGGAAAGTACAAACGCCTCACCATCCCTGCCGTGTCCTTTTTCTCCTGCTATAAACCGAACGCCGCGCTCCTTGAACAAGAGTTGCAAATTGCCCCCGCCCGTGGAAGCCCGTATATCCTTACTCCAGATGCTTCACCTCAAGGATCGCCCTGTTTAGGGCGTGGTTGCTCAACTGCTCAACTCGTTGCCCAATGATAGGCCCCAAAAATTCGGTGACTTGCTCCGCCTCCCTCGAAACGTCCATACCATTGACCCCGTTGGACACAGCCACACCCGCCACCAATGTCTCGATGGCCTTCATTATTCCACCCACTAGGGCCTCATATTCTAGTCTACTAGGCTCGCCCTTCTCTCGAAGAGGCTGTAAAATCGCCGCATCGAAGCTCTTCATGTTGGGCAGCACTAGCACACGCACAGCCTCCGGCCCACCTGCAGCCGAGAGCCCGCTGATGGCACCAAACAGCACAGCCGGCGAGCGTGTCGGATCGAGGAAATGCTTGAGGCATGTTCGCGTCAATTTGGGACGCAAAAGAGCATTAGTCTTGCCGTATTTCTTCGCGATCGTTCCGAGGAGGCTGGCGGCCAGCTCGCGAAGCCTGTATTGGTCCTGGATCGCATCCGTGCCATCATCCGACCCGCCCAGCTTGCGCGACATCAGGCATGTGAGTACGGGGGCGGAGATGGTGCTGGCGTAGGGGTCGAGGAAGAGGTGTGTGTTCTGGATGACGGCCTCGGCGAGCTCCATCATCTGGCGCAGGACGAAGAGATCGTCCAGCCGATGTGTGACCTGGTTTGTGATGAATGTAACGAAATATGGGACCAACTGGTGCAGGCCCGGGTCGGCGCGAACCGAGGCCAGTGCCGCGGCACGTAACCTCGTCTTCTCGTCGTCGGGATCGTCGTCCAAGACCGCGGCTTGGATTTTGTCAAAGTACAGTATAAGCTCTTTACTGATAACATGCTTGACGGACGGTCGGAAGGAGACGTTGTCGTTGCCAGCCAGCGCGGCCAAAGCGGGGTTAGCACCGGGGCCTTTGGGCAGGAGCTCTTTCGACGATGTTTCGGCAGTCGTGGGATTCTGGGGGATAGAAGGCTGTACGCCCTCAACGGCGAGCCAATGAGCTAGGAAAGAATTAGCACTTCTGCACGAGCCTCGTATTCGCGCCTATGATGTCGCCTACCGGTAAAGCTGACGTCCCTGGGCACCTTGGGCAGTGGCGCGTTGATGAGCTTCTCGAAGTCGACCTCCTCGTCGTCCAGATAGAACAGAGGCTGACCAGGACCAAGGCTGGCTTCGCCGTAGCGCAGCGGCCTTGTGGACTCGTATCCGTAGAGAGGCTCGACGTCGAGGACTCGGAGGGCTTGCGACAGGTCTTGGACGGTCAGGGTTGTGCGGTTTGCGGCGCGCATGAAGCGCAGCGCCTCGATGATCACTTGGCCGATGCGGTACTCGACATCTTGGGTGAGGATGCGCAGCGGCTCTTCGGCGAGCGATATGCCGATCGATTCAGCAACATCCCGGACGTTGTCCTGGTTCCACAGGAGTTTGGGGGCGTCTGTCGTGGCCATCTTTGTTCGTGATGATCGGGATGCGATTGGAGAAACGGAGCCAGCGCAAGCGACGAGCTTCGAAGCTGGGGAAGGCGAACCAGGGTTTCCGGGGTAAAGCCGAGCCAAGTCACGTGCGGCCGCGTCCGGTGCGCGCACAGGCCCAAAATTCCGCTCCTCCTGGCCAGCAAAATCCAAAGTTTTCTGGTGGGGCAGAGTCAACACCAAGAAAGCGAGCCCCGACAATCGAGAGCAAGGTTCGGCGCCTGTTTCAACGCTCGGGACCGTAGAGGCTGCCCCAGGCTTCTCCTGGCTTCCATGTAGCAACAATAACCGACTGACCGCTCTTCTAGGTGTGGTGACGTGTTTTGACACCTCAGGCGGAGGGCGGTCGCTGGGGGGCGGAAACGGTCAAAACTCGGCCCGCGCCCGCTCCATTCCGCTCACCATCACACCTCCACCCCTGGAGCAGACACACCGGAGCTCGTCCGTGTCACGCTTTGTCGCCACAGCCCGTGCAGCTACCAGGGCAAGAACGCAGACAGCCTCGCTGCGCTTAAGGGTGCGAGGAGAGGGAGGCCTGGCCGCATGGCAACGGCCCGCTCCACGCAGCCCTCATATGCAGCGCGCGTGGCGGAGTGGGCATATGGCGCGCCTGTATTGGAGCCGATCAGTTACACCATCGCGGCTATATGACTTCCGCATTCGAGCTGTGCAGTAGTGCAGCAATATATCTCAAGGGGGTGGTCTTTTTGGGGGCGGTTTTGGGCCACACGCCCGAATTTTCGTCTCTTCTGGGTCTTTGCGCTGCCGCCGGCAAGCTGACAACAACAACCGCCATGTCCTCAACGCCGGCATATCGTGTGGGAAAGGTGTGGGAGACAGTTGTAAGGCGCTGGTGGTTGTGCAGTAGTCCGGCAACGCTCGCACAGTGGAGATCTGTGACTGCGAGCCAGCCGTGGGCAGACTGGTGTGTGGTTCGGATACAAAGTACTTCCTACTGTGTGCAAAAATCCACCAGACGCAAAAGCAACCCGGCGCAAACATGATGCGCTGGGTTAGTTCTCCCGTGTTGGCTGCGAGCTGGGGATTCATGACTGTTAAACTTCGCCTCACAAGCGACACTTGGTCATTTTGCACTGGTTCCTACCGGACGAACTGATTGGAATCTCGGTGAGGTGTGGTGATCCACGGTCATGCGATTTGGAGTTGCTCAGTCCAGCCGGAATAAACCCAATCAGTAAGACTCAAGGGTGCTTCCAGTGCATCTCAGGGCGTTGGGTGCATGGCATAATCTGTGCCAACATGCCAGCCACACTTCACGCTATCTCGTACGCATTATGCAGCCCTGAAAATCAGAGACTCTCGATGTTGGCACCCGTGAGCCGCAACTCCTAGGCGTGGTGTTTCTTTTTATCTATAAAGCGTTGGCATTTCACCACTTTTACATGCCCCTCTTCAACTGCCAGCCTATCCCCTCGTGTCGCCCAAGACAATCATATCAACTATTCTTTTCTCGTTGTGCATCCTCTGCGGTAGAGTCTGTGTGACTCGTCATGCAACGGAGCGCAGACTGAACTGGAACTCAAACACCAACAACAGCCCCAGGAGGGGAAGAGAAGCCACAATGATCAGTTGCGGTATTTCTGATAAGCGCGGCTTTGAAAGTTCTCGAGGCTTTGATGCCGGGCATGGTCATCTGCTTGTTCCATCATCCCGCGCAACAAGCCAGAGCTTTGAACGGTATACACATTCCCACCTTCTTCTGTCGCATAGCTCTAAATCTTTCGGACGTTGCATTGGACCTCAGTTAGACGTGTGAGCTAACAATGTACCAATGATACAGTGAATCAACGGCTCTCGCCCCTCGCGGAAAGTCCCCAGGAACGGCAAAAACGGAATATCTGACAGACTCTGGCCTGCGGGAGATACCCAGGGGGAGCTCTGAGTCAAACCTGGCTTACATGATGAGCGAGCTCACTGCTTTAGCTGTCAGCGACTCGTGTGACTTTCAGGGCGAAGCTTCATACCGTGTTCGTGTTAACCCATCGAACTGTGTGGCATATGCTCAGCTGCTAACCACTTGCCCCCGGGTTATAGCTAGACGACCAACAGACCTATGCTCCGAAGAAGCTTGTGTCAGATCACGGCTCATTCCGCCAAGCTAACCCCGGGGGCTCCCCAGCCGCAAGGAGCCCGAAGCGTGCTATGAGTGGAAGCGGCGATGAATCCTCGGAGGGCAACGAGGGTGAAAACGATGGTAGTGAGGAGTCCAAGGATGGTGATGGGCTGGATCGACATGAGGACGACGGCAGTGACGATAATGACGAGGGAGCCGGCCCGGGAATGAACCAGGAAACGCGCTTGGCAGGGGGCGGGAAGCCTTTTGGCTGTCCGCTCCGGAAGGGAGACAACGACAAATTCAATTTCCGGGACTTCCCAAAATGCGTCGAACCGTTCAAGGATTTTGTTGCGGTCAAGTGTGTTGCAAATTTTGATTGCTCTTCTGTAATTGAAGCTCAGGGGCCATTTCTGACAACTGAGGCACAGGAAACATCTCAGAAACGACCACGAGTGGAAACCTGAACAGAAGAGGCTGCTTGAAAGGCTGAGGGCCAGAGATGAAAGCAATAAGATCCATGACTGGGATAATTTGTGGCCAGAGTTGTTTCCGCAGTGGACAAAGCCGATCCCGCCCTCTGGTACGTGTCAAATGCATCGTTGACGGGTCGACTTGATGAACAAGCACTGACAAGAGCAAGCAGACTGGGAGTCTTCGGCACTCATTGAACGGTTTGAACTTCAGCGCATCTTCGCCGACCTCGTAAAGAACAGGAAGCTCTCTGAGGAGAGTCATGAAGAGCTGCTCGCCAAGGTGGAGGATGCAAAATACGACATGAAGCGCAAAACTGGCGAGGCGACAGAGCAGAATTCCATGCATGAAGCAAAAAAGGCGAAAACTGAATCCAAAGCCAAGCTGCAACTCGCGACCAACAAGACTTTGCCAAAATTGAAGCCAAGAACTTCCCCCATTGTCCCTGAGCATCTGTCAGCAGTGGGGCAGTCCAGTTTCTCGGTCAGTCACGTTCACGGTGGGTTCGTACCCGCGCCGGTGCCTTTGAGCGATGAACTGCATGTTGGACCTTATCCCACTATCGACACAAGCTCAGAGCAGAACCTTTACGGAGGAGAGTCCAGCTGGGTCAACAACACGGCTGATCCGAGTCAGTATTCATCAGGAGAGCAGCAACACTACTTCGCGAATCCTGGCGGTAACAGCAAATACGGCAACTAGGATGCGGCTTGGATAGCACGGGCAATGCTGGAAGAGTATGACGAATAGGAGGAGAACAGATTGCAAGATAATTTCGGTTTCTCCTTGGTGTGATGTATTCAACGGTTTGTGTTCTATTGTTTGAGGAAGAAAGGCAGAGTGAGACCAAAATACAAGACGAAGGAATCGAACGAACAAATAGAGGAGGACAATCAGAGCACACGAATTCCATAGCAAAAAATAGGCGACTGCCTCTCATACAAGTAAAGCGACTGCAAAGAGAAAACGTGATCCAAATCCTGTGTTGGGGTACCGCCAAAGGTTTACTGTTGCTGAATCCCATCGAACAACCGACTGCCGCTGGACGTCAATATTCCGCTCTCCCGCCGGGAAGGAAGATCTCGCAAAAACACAGCACCGTGCCAACCCTTCGATAGACTCAGCTAAAAAGGACGGCGAGTGTCGCAAGCGATGCCGGAATGGCCTGGACGAACAAAATGCGGGAATTGACAGTGGCGGCGCCGAACGTGCCGGCGACAATGACGCAGCCGAGGAAGAACAGGCGAATCTGAACGGCGAAGCCCGCGTCGGGGTGAATCAGGCCCCAAAAGAGGCCTGCAGCGAGGAAGCCGTTGTAAAGGCCTTGGTTCTGGGCGAGGCCTTTGCTCTTCTCGGCGAAATCCGCCGTCAGCCCGAACGTCTTGCGCCCGCGTGGCTTGGTCCACAGGAACATCTCCAAGACCATAATGTAGACATGAAGGACGGCTATCAAGCCAGTGGCGGCAGCAGAAAGGAGAGCCATGGTGGATGTCGGGTTGTGGGGGTGGGTGGATGTCGTTGGTTGGGATCGGGGTCTCACAAGCGCGCACCGATGACGACCGGTTGGCGTTGTTTTCTTTTTCCACATGTGGGTCCATCCTGCGGCCAATCATTGGCCTCTGGGCTGGCCGCACAGGCCACGGTCCACAGCGCGTCAGCCTGAATTGCGGAACAGATCTGATACGACATGCGACCGTTCTGATTGATCAGATTGCCACCATTCGCAACTGCCCACCGACTCTGGAATTTGACGTCTTCAACGAATGGATAATGGATGGAAGATGCCCGCCTTACGCGCTTCGTTCAACCCAGCTCGCCACCTTCTCAAAACGCCGAAGAAGAGAGCCCACGATCGACCAACGTTCGCAGCGACATGCCGCCAGAAAGAACTTTGGGATCTCTCGGTAAAAATCTCAGGTATGTCGTCCTGTTGACAATGGCTCGGTGACCCCTTGAGTGGGAATGCGAATGCTCGGGGCTGGCCCGGATCTCGGATCAGATCGAGAATGGATCCTTTCCCCCACCACCAGCAGACATTGCGGGTTGTATGGCAACAGCCCCTGAGCAATATTGGTCCAATGCATCACGCCAAAGCTGACCAAGAGGCAGATAGCTTCTTATTTTATTGCAAGCAAAGCACCTGCTCGCTCTTCTACAGCACCTAGTCCAGAAAACGACCCTCATTGCAACGAGAAAAAGCGCACACTTAATTGGACCAAGAGCAGGACCACTCTGAAGGATTTGGCAGACCTATGCCATTTTGCCTGGACTGAATCCCGGACCCCTCTTTCGGACCCTGAACGCACGCGTGGAGCCGCATGGGGACAGCGGACGAGAGAAATGACGAATGCTTCAAGTGGGACTGACAATCTTGTTCCTCGACCACTCAGCCATGCTAAGGTACAACGATGGGACGTTGCTTCATCTCAAGCCAGGCCAGAGCCCCAAAGGAGTGCAATACAACTGACTTGAGCTTACCTAGTCTGGGATGGGGAAAATGGGAACCGGCTAGCTATGGGATGTTTCCCGGGGTCTCCCTGAACCCCTTGATAGGCCCCTTCTCGCGGCAATTCTCCGCAATGCAATCGAACCCGGCTCGCGGCAGCGGTCTCACGTGGGAGCCAAGAACCGCAAATTATAACACGCAACTTCCTCCTCCGTGGCATTGGGTATCATCTTTTCGTTGGCAGTTGGCGTTCAATCTTTTTGCACAACCCAGCCAGCCGTCACTCATTTACCATTTGCCGCCCTGGCAGTCCATTCGGTTACACTACCTCCACAAAGATGGCCGTCACCCTTACTCTAAGCAGGCTCCTCTGCGGAATCGCTACCGCCGCCAGCCTGGGCGCTGCCACCTTGCCCAACAGCATCGCCAACCGCATCCTGATCAAGAATGTGGCCATTATCGGTGGAGGCGCAAGTGGCTCCCATGCCGCTCTCCGGCTCAAGGAAGACTATGGCCAGTCCGTCATTGTGGTGGAGAAAGAAGCTCGTCTTGTACGTGCCCCTGTACCCCCTCGAAACCAACCACAACGGCGTGCTGATACGAAACTTCTAGGGCGGACACGTCTCAACCTACCTGGACCCTGCCACGGGCCGGTATACTGATTATGGCGTAAACAGCTTCAACGACTACGGCCCCGCCCGCGCCTTCTTCACGAAATTGAAGATCGACGTCAAGGATGCCAGCCCCCGATGCTTCCCTCGCAGTTCATTGACTTCGTTACCGGCGCGGCGGTCAACTTCACCTCCCCGGCACCTCTGGACATGTTCGGCGCGCTGGGCGCCATGTACGGCATTTTCAAGCCGTACGAACGTCTGTTCACCCCCTCGTACTCCCAGTTCCCGGCCCCGGCGAGCATTCCCGCCGACCTGCTCCTCCCGTTCGGCGAGTTTGTGACCAAATACCACCTCGAGGCTGCCGTCCCGAAGATCTTTGAAATCACTGGCCACGGCGTAGGCGACAGGTCAACACCCTGACCCTGTACGTCCTCCAGGCCTTCGGCATACCCACCCTCGAGAGCTTCCTCGGCTTGGCGGGCGCCTTCGTCCCTGCGTCCGGGCGCAACAGCGAGCTGTACGACGCTATTGCCACTCGCCTCGGCGACAGCGTGCTGTACAGCAGTACCGTCGCTCAGAGCCTGCGCAACTCCCTTGGTGTGGTTCTCTGGGTCAAGAGCAGTGTTTACAACCAGTACACCCTCGTCATCGCCGACAAGCTGCTGATCGCCATCGAACCGACGACTTCTAACATCGAAGCCTTCAACCCGTCGCTGGCGGAGAAGACCGTCTTCAACAAGTTCCAATACAGCACCATCTACGCCGGCATTGTCTCCCACCCCTCACTGCCAGAGAACATCTCACTCGTCAACACACTCGCCCGCGCAGCCCCAGAAAACTACCTTTCCTTCCCGAAGCCTAACTTCGCCCCCCGATTCGACTCTATCGGCAGCAATCTCTTCGCCGTCGCCGTCGTCGGCACCGACACGCTAACCCCCAGCGCGGCCAAGGACCTGCTAGCCACCAACATCAATAAGATGGTCACGACGGGTGTCCTGCCCGCCTCGAGCGGCGCGGGCCTCGATGTCAGGGCGTGGGCGGTCCATGGCGCCATGCATGCACGTGTCTCAGCTTCCGATATCCGCGGGGGGTTCATCAGTCAGCAGCGCGCGTTGCAGAGCAAGCTGTCCACGTGGTACACGGGCGCTGCGTTTGGTGCGACGTCGACGTCTATTTTGTGGGCTGCCAACGATGAGATGCTGCCTGGGCTTGTGGCTGCTTGATTGTTCGATGCTGTGTTGGGTAGTTACCTTAGTTAATGTCTAGTGGAAATGCAAATTGGTGCTTTGATATTTTCACTGAAGAATCTCTGTCGTGACAGTCTGCGTATTTTATCTCGATTTGGCATCTTGCAAAATAGGCACGCCGCGGGGAGGGGGAAAACCGGCGGCCGCCTCCGTACAATGAAGTTAGCGCATAGAACGACATAACTAACGTATCTAGCAGCGACGGCTGGTCGAAAATCGGATGCCAAGATAACAAGACGGCAAGTGGGAGAAAACGCGAGCTAGTTCTAGCCTCCGCCGTGATGTGGGCTCGGAACGTCCCCAGCCACCGTCAGCTGGGAAAAAAACACACCAACAAGCGTCCTTCGTGTGGAGTTCGCATGGATCAGATGAACGACGCTGCTTTAAACTGGAATGGGGTCCGTGGGTTCCGGACAACCGGGGAGTTGAACTTTCCGTGTCTTCCCGCTTCTGCGGTGACGTGATCTGACTCCTTTTTCGTCTTTTTTCTGTTCTTCTTTCCATGAGAACAAAGATGGTGCACCGTCAGAGTTTCCAATGAAGCTGCTGGTTAAGATGATAGAATGTAGTGTCTGTCGCTTGGTAGGTAGGCATATGGTCCTAACAGGAAGATCAAATCTGAAATAGATTCCGTGCTTGCTGTCAGTGGAAAGCTGTCGGGAGGTGGGGGTGGGCCGGATCAGGTCCCATCGTTGATTATTACCTAGTATGTAAATGGCTATCCGCTATTTACTCCAGGGGCGCTCGGCCGGAACAAGCTAACCTACCCCTGAGAGACTGTGAGGGCCTCGGCCCGCATCTCAGCTCACCGGCCGCAATTCAAGGCATCGAAGTCAAGCTCCCATGCGGGTCATCTTTATCCAATCCCAGCCAACATCTCCGTCGGTGGCCACATCCTCAAATACAGATGGCACGAGATAATACCTTTCTCCCCTATCGGTCACGCATCTCAAACGTGTTGCGTTCGTCCACGTCCCCGGTACTATTATTCCCATGCTTCATCGTGTACTCATCAACACGTAGGATTTTGCTGCCGTTTGCCGTAACTGGGCTCAAAATGCTCTCGTCACTGCCCGTGCTCGTCTTCTGCAGGGCTCTGGTCCGTGATGACCGAGCGCCGATGCTGAAAAAGTGGCCATTTTTCGAAACACCGTTGCTTGGTGTCTGGGCGTCACTCTGCCCACCGTAATACCGGTCGCTCGCCGATGCCGCAGCGTCGCGGAAGAGGACGCGTAGAGTGGGGATCGAGGCGGCGATGATGGTTACCGAGACTTCGGCCGAGTCCCAGATGTTCAGGATTGCGGCATCGTCTAGCATCGTACGAATTAGCATCAATATCCCTGCAGCAAGTGGATCAGATAAAATAGCCTCGGCCGGGGTTGCATACAGGTGTCTCCGGTGGAGAGGTTGACCAGGTGAGCAGTCTTGATCAAGGCCATAATCCCAGCGCTGTCCAAGTATGTTAGCGAAGGGCGATATGGCCCAGGGCAAAATAGCGAGGACGATGTCGCAAGCGCCCGAGTATCCTAGCACGGCTCGTCAGAATGGGGAATTGCAATGAAACCAAGGGGCAGGGTATTAATTTTACCGCCGCCAAGATTGCCGATGAAGATAATCTGGGGGAGAATGTTTTTGCATGTTCCCGGGACAGTCGGGTCCCACGATCTCTGTATCGGCTCGCACCCGATCCAGTTGATAGTGGCATTGAGTGCGATGATGACGTTCATGGAGACCAAGATGAACCACACAAACCACCTCAGCCAGCCCGTCGACAGGCACAGGAGTGTAACAGCAAAGGCCGTCTTGCTCCACGCCCCCGCCGTCATGGCTAATGTGTTTCTCACCCACTGGAAAACGAGCTCTCGGGGGTCAATTCCCCACGCGTAGTCCCATGGGTGTTCTCCGAAGCCTTGGGCGCACATCACTGACAACAGGACGCAAGCGACCAAATGGACGACCTGTTTGGGGAGCGGAACGTGTCAGAGAAGGCGTTTTCCGCACACGCCATCAGCCTAGAATAGATAAGGATTTTCCGTACCCATGAAGCAAAGACGATCCAATCGTCCCACCAGAAGCCATTTCCACGAAACTTTTTGGCGTACAAGCGGACTGCAAGGAAGAGGGTGCAGATGCTGAAGAGGACCACGACAAGGCGTTCACCCTGGGGCCGGCGCCTTGGTGCGAGACCAATGAGGGGTCGACGGGAATCGGCGGCGGGTGTTCAGGTGGCGGGAGGGGCGACATCGTTACGGCAGGTGCAAACCACAAAATTACTGCTTGCGACTCGGAAGTATGTGAGAAACTTGAAGCAGGTCGGGTACCGGTAGCAGCGTCGTGGCAGTGTCCATCTTTCGTCAAGTGCTAGTGGGCATGGGGCGTCCTTTAACGTGCCTTCCCCGAACACTCGGGATCCAAGAGCTCACCGGTGTGCCACCACCCACATGAATTTTGCGCTTGAACCCGACCACCGCAGTTGAAATCTCAGCCTTAGTGATGTACGCAATTCTCTAGCAAGTCCGTGCACCGACTCGGGCCGTCTGGCGATGCTGGAACCGGTGGGAAAGCTTGTGGTGAGCCGTGTGACAAGCACTAGTTTGGACTCGGACCTGTCAGCCAGGCATGCAGAGATCTGACAGAAAGGGGAG